>JACCEA011031920.1_pt1 | contig 17633 bp, 15 predicted proteins | sample 7449851 | NCBI WGS metagenome assembly JACCEA01 (sample SAMN15323453, study PRJNA562643) | freshwater metagenome | isolation source: river surface water | place: USA:Blue River Watershed | collected 2017-08-18
CGCAGAAGAGTTAAATAAATGCGTTAATAACGAACCTAATATTGTGGCAGCCAATAATTGCGGCAACACGATAAAAAAGTTGAACATCCCCATATAGACGCCCATTTTTTTCGCAGGCAGCACATCAGCCAACATGGCATACGGCAGAGACAAAATAGAAGCCCAAGCAATGCCGACACCAATCATCGAGATCCACAATAAGGTTGGGTCTTTAATCAATAAAAATGAGCCTAAACCCGCCGCACCACAGATCAAATTGAAGCAATGGGTGATTTGCAGTGAGGTTTTCCGCACTAGCCAAGGGATAAAGATGGCCGCAATCGCAGCAAAGCCGTTGTAAATCGCGAATAATAAACCAACCCAGTCGGCGCCATCGTTATAGGCGGCAGACGTCGGGTCGGAAGAACCATAATGCTCGGAAGTCACTGCGGCTGTGGTATAAATCCACATCGCAAAGAGGGCAAACCAAGAGAAAAATTGCACGACCGCTAAATGACGCATGGTATTTGGCATGGTGTATAAATCGTCAACAATTTGCACCAGCATGCCACTGTTGCCCGCTTGTTTGCTGTAGGAAACCCACCATTGCAATAAACCGAATACGGCAACGCCTGCACCTAAAATGTATAATTGCTGGTCGAGTTGCAGTGTTGCGACTAATGCCGTCGCAACAGAGCCAATCACTAAACATAGGGTACCACTGCGCCAATATTGCCGATCGTTGCTACTAAAAGTTTCGACATGATCTTCGCCAAAAGCAGCGAGCTGTTCTGGACTGTATTCAGTCGAGCGCATCACTGTCCACATCACCGCAGCAAATAACACGACGCCACCAGCGTAGAAGGAGTACTTCACAGAATCTGGAATTTCACCGGCGGGTGCCGTATTTGCCACGCCAAACCAGTTACTGAGCATATAAGGAAGGGCAGATGCGACGACAGCACCAACGCCAATGAAAAAGCTTTGCATGGAAAAACCGAGCGGTCGCTGCTCTTCATTCAAATTATCGCCGACGAAAGCGCGAAAAGGTTCCATCGTAATATTAATTGAGGCATCTAAAATCCATAGCATCCCTGCCGCAACCCATAAGGTTGGGGAATTTGGCATAAAGAATAACGCGAGAGTCGTTAACACGGCGCCATAGAAAAAATAGGGCCGACGGCGACCTAACTTGTTCCAAGTCCGATCAGAAAAATAACCCACAATCGGTTGCACCAATAAGCCTGTTAAAGGCCCCGCTATCCACAGAATTGGGATTTCATCGATACTGGCGCCTAGAGTTTGAAAAATCCGACTGACGTTGCCATTTTGCAGGGCAAACCCGAACTGGATCCCCAAAAAGCCAAAACACATATTCCAAATTTGCCAAAAACTAATCGATGGTTTGGCCTGTTGCATGGTGATTCCCCGTTGTTATTTTTTTGTCGTACGCTCAAAAACAGTGCTAGCTTGGATTGAACGATGCTTGTAATACAATCAAGCTTAGCGGATCCTCAGATAGAAAAAAGGGGGAGATAGTTCTCCCCCGAACAGTTATCCAGGAACAGTTCCGCGATCACATCCCACATACTCATCGTGATGCCGAGCTTCTTTGATAACGTGAATTCGTGGCAACAACAAGATGAATACGTATTCAAAATCAGCCAATTGCGCCAGTGCGGTGCAAGGCTGCGGTTAATCGCATTTTGTTGGTGCATTTGTCATTTTGACAATGGGAACATTGCACTCATTCAGTGAAATTTATCAAACTAGAATGTTTTGGCGGGCACAGGCACTTCCAAGCTAAAGCGGCTGCCTTGGCCAAGGCTGCTCTGCACTTTAATATCGCCAGAATGTTGCGACATAATCATTCTGGCAACCGCCAAGCCCATGCCTCGACCTTGGCCAACCGGACGAGTAGTAAAAAATGGGTCAAAGATCCGCGATAAAATTTCGGTAGGGATCCCGTCACCATCATCGCGAATTTCTAACACAATATTGCTTTCTGCTTTGACTTGTAAATCCAGCCAGATATGGCCATTTGGGCCTGCGGCTTGGCACGCATTGTTCAGGATTTGCATCACAGCCAAAGTAATTTTATCGCTATCACCTGCAAAACGCGGGACCGGCTGCAGATGTTGGTTGATTGTGGGTAAGGTCGCGCCATCTAACTCCAAGGCCCATAATGTTTGCTCAACGCAGGCCTTGAAATCGACAACACCGGTTAAATCTGCACTATCTTCGGCGAACATGCGAAGATCTTGGACGATTGAGCTGACATGATTGATGCCGAGCAAAGATTCATCAATCAGATCTGTCCCATCTTCCAGCAGGTAATCAAGGTTCAATTCACGTCGTAACGCAGCAATATTGTGCGGATGCAGAGTTGCCTGCTCGACAAATTCCCGAATGGTTTGCCAGTTCTTCAGCATCAATTGTAAATTGCAGCGCATAAAGCCGGCAGGGGTATTTAATTCGTGGGCTAACCCAGCGGCTAAAGTGCTAATGCTGGCTAATTTTTCTTGTGCTAACAATTGCAGGCTTTGTTGTTCTGAGATCACGTCGCAACGAAACAATGCTTGCTGCTGACTGGCAAGTCGCTGCTCAAGCTCCGCTCTTGCTTTGCGCTCTGCCAGCAATAGCTGCATTAATTTTTGTTCTTTGACAGTGAGTGATTCGGACATAAACAAACCCAGCTTGATCTTGGCTTGAGCCTAGAAGAGAAAGCGAAATTTGTCATGGGGCAGTGGCACCTTTCCGCATAAAAAATTTGCGCTGATCCCAGTGGTGAACAACTCTAACGATGGAAATGGTTTTCGACGCCGTGTTCCAACAGAAAATCACCGACATCCAATAAATGCATTTCGTCGAGTTCTAACACATCAAGAATGGCTGTGCCGTAATGTTGCCACTCAGTTTCCTGCTGAGCATCAAATAGAATCGCCTCTTCCCCCGTCATATGCTCGGCTAATTTTAAGATGGCAAACAGGCGTTTTTCATAAAGATCGGTTGAAGCCAGCAGGATGTCAGGTTGATGGTGGTAAGCAATCACATTGGCAATTTCTTGCGCGAGTCCCCAAGACTGAGCAATCATAAATCCCAAGGTTTCATGGGTGACATTAAAATAGCGTTGCTCAATGGCTGTGATGCTCAGTTGGTTGGCTAAACCCACTTTCATCACTTTGGCATAATCGGGATACTGGGCATGAATAAGCGCTGTGCCAGCATTGTGGAATAAACCCAAAGAATAACTATCATCCGCACAATCAGAGCCTAAACGCAGGTGCTGCGCAATCAGCATCGCCGCACTGCCGACATCCATCGCACTGTTCCAATGCTTGAGGGTGAATGGATCCGATTTGCCATCACTGAGGGTAAAGCGTAACACCACACTGCTCACCAGTTTGATCACTCGGTTAAGTCCTAAAAATTTGCAGGCATGTTCTATTGAGCTGATCTTGCGACGCAAACCAAAATAGGCGGAGTTGACAACTTTGAGGGTAAAACCTGCAATGCCAATATCCATATTGATGAGGCTGGCAATGGTATTGATATTCGGGTCTTCAAGTTCAATTTCTTCTTTGATCCGCAAGAGGACCTCGGGTTGCGGCGGGATAGTAAAACCCGATAATGCTTGTTGTACTAACGACATATCAATTGGTTTTACCATGGGTACCACTCCAGTCATTGGCAGATTTTCTAGTATATCCGCTAATTGCCTTTACTAAAGTGGTGCAGGTAGAAAAATGGCAGGAAGCGCTAAAAATTTTGCGTTCCTGCCAAGCGCATTAAGAAGTTTTAACCTTACTGAATTGTTTTTCAAAAGCTTTTAACTCTTTGCTAAATTTTTCTTGCGGAGATTTTTCCTGTTTTAGCTGCGAGAGAAGCGCACTCACTTGATCAAAATTTTTCTGTTGCATGTAGATCTGCGCTAAACGCAATTTGGCCCAGGCATATTGTCGGTTGTCACTGTCAGCATAAAAACTGAGGTATTGTTCGAGTGCGGCAATGCCCTGTTGCGGATCTTGTTGTTTCACTGCGGCTAAACGGCCCACTTGGTACAAACTGCCGAATTTATCATTGGGATTATCAGCCAAACTGGCTGCCTGCTGATACACAGCAAATGCTGCAGCGTCTTGTTCTTTGCTGCTTAAAATTGCCGCCTTCAATTGTAATAAATCGACAGCGTGAGGTGCCTTCGCTAACTCCTCGTTAATCAGTTGTTCGGCGTTTTCGACTTTTTCATCGTTCAGCAACAGAGTCGCTTTTGCGATTGTCCCTTCCACTGGGTTCTTGCTTTGCATCAGAACTGCAAGTTTTGCCGCTTCCTCATCATCGCCGCCGGCAATCGATGGTGCTTGGCTGTAAAAGCCAATTAAAGCGTGTTGGATTTCAAAATCGGTCGGATCTAACCGAGTCGCTTGCTGCAACAACTGCAGTCCATCCTTGGCATAGCCCGCGGCCGAGAAAATACTGGCTTCCTGCGCGAGATTAAATTTATTCACTGCCGCGATAAAGTGCAGTTGGGCATGGGTGGGATGTTGTTTCAAGACAGGTTCAATCCACTCATCGAGGGCTTCTGACTGTCGGAGTAAATACATTGCCTTGGCTTTGAATAACAAGAGTTCAGCATCTTTGGCAAAATTCGGGTCCTGTTCGACTGTGCTCGCTAACCGCTTAAATTTGTGTTGGTCGAGTAGCTGTTGATAGTGCTGCACCTGTGTGGGCGTTGAGGCTAGTGCCGATTGCTCTGTTTGAGCCAAGCTTGCCTCAGTGAAGCCAAAGAGACTGATCAATCCTAATAATACACCGAACTTCTTCATGCCTTTTCCTTGAAATTTCATTGGTTTGGGTGAAAAGTAGCTTAGGCAATTTCATTGGATTTGGCCAACTTCAGTCCTGTGAGGATTTGCTGCGTTTACAGCGTTCTGAACAATACAGGACCTGTTCCCAATCTCTTTGCCATTTCTTCCGCCAGAAAAACGGCCGCTGACAGCGTGGGCAAATTTTACTGGGTAGCGTTAATTTGTGATGCGCCAACTGAATTTCTCCTGAATCAACAAAAGGTTGGTAGAACTTAGATTGATTACGGACGGGGGGGCATTTAGATCTGCAAGCGTTGCCTGTGAACCGCAGAGAAGCACTGCAAGGGTGGTGATGGCGGATGTTGGTGAAAAACAGCGTCAGAATGTCTGCTTTTCACCCTAAGAAATAAGTGACAGGATGGTACCGCATGCAGTTATGAATCGAGGTAAGGTCTTCCTGCCATCATCGTTTGCGCCAGTTGCAATTCAGCATCGCTATTGTCGAGCTGCAGGTCGGCAAAATGCACATCAAACTGGATTAAATCATCTTCGGGTAAACGTAATGCGATCAAGCGGTCGGGCACATGGCCAATCTGCCGATAAGCATTGATGGCCACTTGCGCTGCCTGTTCCATCAACATAAAAAAGTGGCCTAACGCAAAGTGTTGGAAGATGTCGTGATCAAGTGCGGACCAACCCAGTAAATCGCCACTAATACTGCCATCGGCGTGATCGGTGAATAACAAAGAAACGGCAGGGAATGCTGGATTTTCACCTGAACGATAGTCTGCTGCATCTTGTTCGTTAAACAGCAGCACATAACCAAATGCCGGGCAGCCCTCTGCATCCATATCATCAAAGGCAGCGTCGTAGACTAAAAACAGGCGTTGGTCAGACATAAATACTCTCATAGCAAAATGGCTGCATATTGTACCTAAGCGCAGCCCTTTGCTAAAGCATAAATTACGTTAAAGCTATTTTTGTGAAGATTGACGTTGCACCGGAATTTCCAACAAAAACGCAAAGCCTTGAAGTAACAACTCTTCTTCAGTGGAAACTTCGGTATCTGCATGGACTGCCGCTTGCAGCATTTGCCAGATTTGGCGTTTCAGCATGGGGCCACAGGACAACAAATCAGGCAGTACCTTGCTTAAATCAGCAAGTGATGAGGCGGTCATCTGCGTATCCGCAGGTAGATTTAAACTTTTTAAGCCCGCTCGCCAAGCCTGCTCGGTTCGATTCTGCTGTGGGTGGGCAAATTGACTGACTGCGGCTAATAAACAAAGTATCGCAGCTTGCCGTTTCGCTAAAGATTCTGTTCTTGGCGCAGCACTGACTTCTTGCCAATGCCAATGCACGGCGACGCCATGCAACAACCAATGTTGCACAACCCATTCATACAAGTCTTGCTTGCCATCGACATGCACCACTTCATGAATTAACTGGGAAAAGTTGCGAAATTGGCTGAGTGTCTGTTCTTTCAAGGTCGGTATGGCGAGTTGCAATAAATGCAGTTGCTGGTGCTTTGTTAATTGCGACACGGAGTCACAGAGTCTATCAACCTGATTAATCAACTCTGGACTGCCCAACTCTTTAATCAAAAACAATTGCCGGGGCAAGTGCTCGGGTTGTAGCAAAGTCGATAAATACAAAGCTTTGGCAGCATTCAGTTGTTGGCAAGAATGCAGCAGCTGCGCAGGCAGCAAAGCCATGATCTGCTGATAAGGTGCGCTGAAAAGCGAAGCCAAATCACTTTCAGTATTGCTTTGCGCCAAGGCTGAGTCCGCTTCACTTGCAGGGATTACTTTGGCTTCATCATTGGCTTTTTTCAAAGGGCGTTTTGCGATTACCAAACGGCCATCCCAACTCGGATCGATGCGTTGAATGCGTGAAGTTAAAGGGGGATGAGTCGACATCCAGCCAAACATAAAATTGAGTGCTGTTGAAAAAAATAAATGGCTCGCATTTTCCGCCGCCGCATTATCGAGTTCACTATGATGGCTATACATGGCAATTTTCTTCAATGCGCCCGCGATGCCATTAGGATTGCGAGTAAATTGCACGGCACTCGCATCCGCTAAAAATTCGCGTTGTCGACTGACGGCGGCTTTAATCAAATTGCCAAAAAACACCCCTAAATAACCAATGATCAACAGTCCTAAGCCCATCAGCGGAAGTGGATTGGATTTTTCGTTGCTGGAGCGACTGATGCGGGCGCCTCGACTATGCTCTAGGAGAAAACGCCCCGCTTCGGCGATACATAAAATTCCATATAACCAAGCCATTAAGCGAATATTGAGACGCATATCGCCATTCAGGATATGGCTAAATTCATGAGCAACAACGCCTTGCAACTCTTCTCGGTTGAGTTGTTCAACACAGCCTTGGGTCACGCCAATCACGGCATCAGCTGGAGAATAGCCTGCGGCAAAAGCATTGATCGCGGATTCAGGCAGGACATACACGGGCGGCATCGGCACATTAGCGGCGAGCGCCATCTCTGCCACGACATTTAATAAGATCCGTTGTTGCGGTGTTGCATTGGAGTAGGTGACGCGCTCACCGCCTAAACTCTCGGCAACAACTCGCCCGCCTTGGCGCAGAGACACCCATTTCAAGGTCATCATCAGGATGATGCCACCCAGCACCAAGCTGGAAGTCATCACCACAGGTTTGATAGGAATGAGCTGCCAGGGGAGTTGTTGTGTTTGTTGGTAACTCAGCTGGATTTGCTCTAAAGGCACCAAGCCAAAACCAAGACAGACCACGATATTGGTGAGTAATAACAGCAACACAACAGCACAAGCAAACAACAACACCAACCAAACGGTGTTTCGTCTTGCGCTGTCTTGTGCCCCAAAAAAATCCATCGCCATTGTGGTTTAGAAGGTCACTTTAGGGACTGCTTGGATTTGTGCGCTATCAGCAAACTCCATTAATTTGGCATCTTGTTGATGGCCAAACATGCCGGCAAAAAATACTGGCGGAAAACTTTGTTTGTAACTGTTGTATTCAGTGACTGCGTCATTAAAGGCTTGTCTGGCAAAGGCGATGCGATTCTCTGTGGTGGCAAGCTCTTCAGAAACTTGCAGCATATTCTCATTGGCTTTGAGATCAGGATAAGCTTCCATTACTACATTGAGTCGGCTCATGGCGCCGGCAAGCGCAGATTCTGCGCCAGCAAGTTCGGTCATCGCACTCACTTCACCCGGATTATTCGCCGCTAACTTCAAACCTGAGATGGCCGTATTTCGCGCGGCAATGACTGCCTCTAAGGTTTCCCGCTCATGTTTGAGATAACCTTTGGCAGTTTCAACTAAATTGGGGATCAAGTCATAGCGGCGTTTGAGTTGCACTTCAATTTGGGCAAAAGCATTTTGGTAACGGTTTTTCAAGGCGACTAATTTGTTAAAGATATTGATCACCACAAAAACACTGATGGCAAGAATCGCTAAGATGACTAAGCCCATGCTGAAATCTCCATTTGTTATCTTTGATTCGGTTCCTAGATTGATACTTTTCTAACAATATATTAATAGCCTGTCTAGTCTATTGTGCAATTATCTGATGAATTGGCTCGCAACGTCCCTGCGATAGATTTGCAGAGCCCCTTGGCGTTGGTCTTATTGCATGACTACTGCAAAACGCGGCAGATTCCGTTAGTATGGCAACCCAAAGCAAATTGTGAAGAAATGAGGCTAACATGAGTGAATTTAAACGTATTTCAGTCGCTGAAGCCGTCGCAAAAATTCAGCAAGGCAATGTTGCAGTTGCTGATATTCGTGATGAGCAAAGCTACCAAAATGGCCATATCGAAGGGGCTTACCATTTAACGAATGGAACTTTAAATGGCTTTCTGCAACAAACAGATTATGCCACCCCTGTGATCGTGGTTTGTTATCACGGCAACTCCAGCCAAGGCGCAGCGCAGTATTTAGCCCAGCAAGGCTTTGATGAAGTCTACAGTATGGATGGTGGGTTTGAAGCTTGGCGCTTTAACCAGCCTTTTGTACAAGGTCAAGAATAACGAGTCCTGCCGATGATTGTTGTTGCTCGTTTTCACCAGCAGAAAGATGCGCAAGTGTTTGCTGATTATTGCCTTGCGCAAGGCTGGCAGGTGCAAGTTGAGCTAGATGCTTATCAAAAGGCGACTTTACTTGCGGCTGCACCCGTTTATGAATTGGTGGTGCAGCAACTGGCGGATTATCAAAAGCATCCCACAGCCGCCAAGTATCAAGAAGCGGCATGGCAACTCGCCACTCCTCATCAAGTGCAACAGTCTGCGAGCTGGCAGCCGTTTTGGTTGCGGCTGCGGCAACTCACAGGCCCGTTCACCTTAACCATGGCCCTGTTGGTAAGCACCGTCTATTTACTGTTAAATCTCTGGCCTGAAAGCATTTTCAGTCAGTTACATGCACCGATGAACGCGCAGCAGTATTGGAGTTTACGTTGGCTCACGCCAGCCCTAGTGCATTTCTCGGTGGAGCATTTGGCGTTTAATCTGTTGGCATGGTTAGTTTATGCCGGACGAGTCGAGCGTCGGCTTGGTCTGCGCTTTTTGTTGGGCTTTTTTATCTTGACGGCCATTATTTCTAATGGCCTGCAATGGCTGGTAACAGGCCCTAATTTTGGTGGATTATCAGGGGTATGTTTTGCTTTATTTGGTTTTGCTTGGATTTACGGCTGGCGTCATCCAAAGCAATACTTGCAAGTGGAAAAAGCAGATCTGGTGATTGCTTTGGTGTTTTTAGGCCTTGGTTTTGCCGATATGCTTTGGGTGAACACGGCTAACTATGCGCATCTGGCTGGGCTGGTCACAGGCATACTTCTGGGCTTCTTATCTTTTGAACGAGATAAACTGGCGCCAAACTAATCTAAGATGTTGTCAGTTGAATGGATTGCAGGCCCAGAGTCAGTGATGAAATGAAAAGGCAGCCTTGGCTGCCTTTTACTTAAACTGCTGAATCCGTGAACACTAGCAGCAATATTAAACTCGATATGTCGTGAAGTTATTGATAAAGATACTTGGTAAATAACACGTCTTGAATTAACTCAGCACCGGTTTCCTTTTTCATCAGTTCATTTAACTGCTTGAGAATTTTTAAGCGCACTTCTTCGCGTCCAGTCAAGGATTTGACCGACGCTTCAGATTCTTTACCGAAAACATTGACGATTGAATCTAAAATCATCGGTTCATGGTGTTCGATCAGAGGCAAATACTTTTCATCTTTGATCATTAATTCCATGGTGACCCGGACATAGCCCAAACTTTTCTGGCCCGTAGTGACATAGTTGGTCACGATATCCGGATCAAAACCATAATAAACAATTTTAGGCTTCGCTGGTGCATCAGCTGGAGGCGGATCTTCGGCCAAGACGTTTGCACTTAATAACAACAAAAAAAGTCCGCATAAATATTTCATGGCAACCACGCTAGAGTCTGAACATTAAATTCATTAACAAGTGTACCTGAGTCTACGCCGTTACACTATCCTTGGCTGCTCTGACAAATGACCTTTCAACACGAATATTCCCAGAATGCTGATAGGCCATTGCAGAGGGTGTCGAGAGCATGACTGTATTTACTCTAGCAATTTTTCAAATGCTGGCAACGGCTTGAGCAAAACTTTTTCCAGCGCAGCCGACAGAAAGCTGCTTCATGTTGAGTTTTCGCCACGATATACCTAGTGAGGTTTAACAGAGTGCGCAATCCTTGCTATGATGCCGCCGATTGATTTTGTGAAAAGGTAGCTATGAGCGCCGAAATTTTCGCCATTTGGCAAGCACCGTGGCAATCAGCCACTGAGTTTAATTTAACGAAGGCTCAGCGGGATTGGTTACTAGAGACCAACTCGTTAACGGCCCGATTAAAAGCATTACCCGGTGAATTTTCGTTAGCAGTGCAACGCGAATTACAGCAGCAATTTCCTCGGCCAGTCGCGCAAATGTTGGGGGCTGCCGATGGCACTTTGCAAGGGATGGTGCGTGAGGTTTTGCTAAAAGTTGATGATGTGCCTTGTATTTATGCACAAAGCTGGTTACCACAAAGCACACTTACGGCCTTAAAACCGTTGGCTGAGCTTGGGCAAAAGCCGTTGGGAGAATTCATTTTCCAACAACCCGCCTTGCAGCGTGGACCCATCGAATTGGCAAAATTTCCGCAAAGTTTGGCTTTAGGGCAGTGGGCTTTGGCTGCTGATGTCTTTGGGCGGCGTTCGGTGTTTGCCTTGAATGGTCAGCAATTGCTGGTCCAAGAATTATTTTTGCCAGGATTATTTGAATTATGCAGTGGCACTTAACCAAAAACCACCTTCACTATTACGCCCAAATGATGCGGTTAGATAAACCCGTTGGCATCTATTTATTGTTGTGGCCAACTTGGTGGGCGCTTTGGTTAGCAAGTCACGGCACACCGGATTTCTCGATGTGGCTGATTTTCAGTCTGGGCGTTATTTTGATGCGCTCAGCGGGATGCGTGATTAATGATTACGCCGATCGCAATTTTGATGGCGCGGTGGAACGCACGAAAAATCGCCCTTTAGCTGCCAAATTGGTGCAACCGCAAGAGGCATTGCAATTGTTTGTGTTGCTGTTACTGCTGAGCGCTAGTTTGTTGCTGTTTTTAAATTGGCAAACAGCCCTGTTGAGTCTCGTGGCTGTGGCTTTGGCAGCGATTTACCCTTTTATGAAGCGCTACACCCATTATCCACAAGTGGTGCTTGGCGCAGCTTTTAGCTGGGGTATGCCGATGGCGTTTATGGCCATTCAAGGAGAGCTTCCTGTTTTACTCTGGTTTTTATATGCCGCTAATTTGTGCTGGACTGTGGCCTATGACACCTTTTATGCCTTGGTCGATAAAGACGATGATGAAAAAATTGGTGTGAAATCGACAGCGCGTGCTTTTGGTAAATATGTGTTCTGGGTGATTGGTCTACTTCAGTTAGCAACTCTGGCGTTACTGGAGTGGGTGGGCGCTATTGCCGGTTTGGGATGGCCATTTTCTAGTGCGTTGATTGCGGCTTTGGTGTTGTTCTTTTGGCAACATCGGTTGGCATCCCGCGGTCGTGATGGCTGTTTCCAGGCATTTTTAGTGAACAATTATGTTGGGATGGTGATTTTTATCGGGATCGTGGCAGGTCAGATTTTTCACTAAGCCAATCCCTGGCAAAGTGCATATCAAATTCGATGTGCTAGCAGCCTCGGCCCTGATTGAGACAATTACCGCAAAGGTTTAGAAAAACACCGCGAAGGGATCGCATGAATATCGATGTAACTAAAGTCAGTGATAGCGAGTTATTTGGACTTTTGGCTGAGCTCGACCGGCGCAAATATGCGAGATTGATCCAACAAATTCGCAGTGAGTTAGCCATGCGTGGCGTCGCCTATCAAGAACAACAAGTGACCGATGCTGCGGGTTCGCGCTGGCAAATCACCCCACGCCAGAAGGTGATCCCATCAAGGCAACCTTTGCTGTCAGGCAGTGCACCAGTGGATTGGGATCGCATGCAAGGCCAAGGTTTTTTTCGATCCGCGGTGATCTTTGCCTGTTTGGCAATGCTGGCGCCTCATTGGGGCATATATCCCAGCCATGCCGTGAGTCACGATTTTGTCGTGAGTTATTATTTGGTGGTCATGTTGTTTGGGGCCATCGTCATCGCGCTGGCGTATCCGCGAGATTTCCAAACCGTGCTAAGGAAGTGGGTTGCTGAACAATTGGTTCGACTATTGAGCTTAGGGTTATGGGCTTTTGCCTTGCAAATCCCCACGCAATTGGCATTCCATCAGCTGTTACAGCAGCCTTGGCAGCAGCAAGCGAAGGTATTGGACATGCAGCGTAATACTGAATGGTGCCAGCATCAAGTGGTCTTTGAATTGATGGATGAGGCAAAGGCTGACTCAGAATTTATCAAAAAATCCCAGCCACCCTTGCTCGATTTGTGTGCGCTGAGTGCAGCAAGTTATGATAGTTTAAGGCCGAATGACCCGGTTAAACTGGTTGGAAGTCAGTCCGCAGTTGCCATCGTGGTGACGCAAATACAGCTGAGAACAACTGCGGAGCCTGCCCATTCATTGTGATAGTCTTATTGCAGTGAATGAAAACCAATCATATTGCCTTCGGTGTCCATCGCTAAAGAAATAAAGCCGTATTCGCCAATCGACATTTTCGGCCGCACCACTTGGCCGCCAAAACCAGTCACCCGACTTTCCTCAATGGCGCAATCTTGGCAGGAAAAGTACACCATACAACTATTGCCGCCGGATGGCATGCCTGGCATATACACCAGAGAACCCCCGGCACCGACAGTTTGCTCATCCATATCAAAAGCCCACATTTCAATGCCAGGGCTATTCAGGGGTTGTAAGGTCACTGCCAAAACGCCTTGATAAAATGCTTTGGCACGGGCCATATCTTGCACATAAATTTCGAACCAACAGACCGGATTGTAACGCATGATTGTTCCTTTTTAGTGTTCTAGGTCGTGGTGTCGCAGGCGATAGCAAGTTGTGGAACCAAGCCGTTGCGACAGTTTTACAAAATCTAGCTTTTACCGACAGAGTTTTCAAAGTTAGCGGTAATCTGAATGGGCGGCAAGGTGAAGCAGATTATTTTATCCACTGGAACTACGAATGCCTGTAGAGCTGATATGCTTGGGTTTTGCCCTATCCTGGAGAGTTTTATGTTATTGCAAGCAGCAACCAGTGCCTTGGTGATGATTGATATGCAAAATCGCCTAGCCCCAGTGATCCATCAAGTGGCTGATATTGAGGCGCAATGTGGTTGGTTAATCGATGTGGCGCATCAATTAAATATTCCGGTCATTACGACAGAACAGTATCCGCAGGGGTTGGGAGTGACCATCCCAAGCTTATTGGCTAGGTTAAAAACCGACCAAATTTTGGAGAAAATTCATTTTAATGCTTGCGAAGAAGCTGAATTTTTAGCTGCCTTAGCAGACCATCAAACCAAACAAGTGGTATTAATTGGTGCTGAAGCCCATGTTTGTGTGCTGCAAACTGCATTGGGGTTGTTAGCGCATGGCTTTCAAGTTTACTTGGTACAAGAAGCTGTAGGGTCAAGACGTCCCGAGGACAAAGCCCTTGCGCTTGCACGCATGCAACAAGCCGGAGTGGTGATTCTAAATCGCGAAATGGTAGCCTTTGAATGGCTGAAAAAAGCGGGCACTGAGCAATTTCGCCATATCAGTCGCAACTTTATTAAATAAACAGGGACAGCGGGTTGTTTGGGTGGCAGGCAAACTAACATGCCTGCCACCGCGATTCGTCATTTAAATGCCGTTAACGCTGTTAATGATGATGGTGGTGGCGATGCCGATTCACACTTCCACCGGCTTGGCTGGCAGGTAAGGGCAAGCGCTCAATTTGGGGTAATTCCGTGACAAAAGGTTTGATGCCCATCGCTTGATAAATCTCCGTCGGATACATCGCCTTCCCTTGGGTGATCACCATGGCTAATTGGCGAATATCGGCGATATTCTCAGTCGGATTACCATCGACCAACAACAAATCGGCATCAAAACCCACTTTGATTTGGCCTTTATTTGCCGCTGCATTACTAAAGCGAGCGCCGTTGAGCGTAGCGACTTGTAAGGCTTGCGCTGGAGTTAGGCCCGCTTTCACCAGCAATTCCAATTCGCCTTGCAAGGTAAAGCCCGCGAGTTCATCAGTCCCTGCGACAATCGGAATGCCGGCTTTGTACATCATGCCAACAAATTCCACCATTTTGGCGTAGGATTTAGCATAAAGCGCGGCGGTTTTGGCATCAGGAATATCTAATTCTGCGGTGTGATAACGCCGTTGCAAATCTGGCGGTAGATGCGCAACGATACTGCGCCATGGGTCGCCCACTGTGCCATCAACTTTTTTCAAAAAATCAAAAGTGGCTAAAGTTGGATCGACAGAAATCCCTTTGTCTTTCATCAGTTGCAAATATTTTTTGACTTTAGGGCTGTTTAAATCCAAGGCTGCAACTTGCTTGGCCGGTAAGTAAAAACGTTCAAGCGTGCGCGTATCGGTTTCAGGCTTGACCAAAAAGTTCAGCAGCAATTGATTGATGTGTTGGATCTCATCAAACCCAGCTGCAATAACCTGTTCAGCCGTTAAAAATGCTGGGACATGGCCGCTGACACGCAGGCCACGTTGATGGGCATATTGCACCGTCTCTTTGAGGATCTCTTTCGGGAAGGAGTTATAGATTTTTAATTGATGATAGCCATGGCTGGCGTACCAGTCGATGGCAAGTTTAGCGCCTTGCAGATTTTTCACCACAAAGCCATTTCGTGCCGAGTAAGGACTTTCACCTTCCAAGAAACCCGTTGGAAAAATCGCAGGTGCGAGTAACCGATCTTGGGCAATTTCATCAATCATCTGCTGCAAGCTCAGGTTGTCGTTGCCCATATCGCGCAGCGAGGTCACGCCAGCCGCTAAATGCAGCGGCCCTTCCCAACGCGAGATATGGCCATGCATATCAAACAAACCAGGCAATACGATGCGCCCTTTGGCGTCAATGCGATTTTCCGCGGCCGTATTTAAACTGCCAGCGGGAACGATGGCAGTGATTTTGCCTCGCAGGAAATAAATATCCTGCGGTTGACCCACAGTTGCGGTGGCGCTATCAAAAATTCGGGCATTTTGCATCACACTGAGACCTGGCAGTGCTTTGGGTAAATCACTGGCTAATTTTTCCAGTAATTTGATTTCTGCCTCCTGTTGGATGGCAGACATACGATCGGCATTTTGCTGCCAACCCTCTTCGATTAAGGTAAATGCGCCAGGGGCTAAGCTGGCAAATAATCGTGGATTTTCCCCTGTGGTCGCCCAAACGAAGTAGGGTTCTAGGCCGACGCCAGTTTGCACTAATAACTGCACCTGTTGTTGTTCACCGCCTTTTTCTACGATCAGGGTGCTGACAGGTTTTTGCGTCAGCCGGCCTGAGGGCAGCAATGCAATCCCATCAGAACCGCTTTTGGCGATGGCACCGATGGCAATCGAACTGATTTCTGCTGAACCATCGACCGGGAAATATAAAGCGCTACCGCTCACTTGTGCTTGGCCTTTTTTCTCGCCGGCAGCCCAAGTCGCTTGGTTGCCTTGTCGTTGATAGCTTTCGTTAATCAGCGAGCCAAAAGTGGACTTTCCTTGCCCTTGGTAACTGGCGATGGTGCCGTCAGGATTGAGTTTGATGGTTTCATTCAGTTCAGGGCCACGACCATTGTCTTTATAGATAAAGCGAACTTTGGTTTCACCTTGTTCATTCACTTCAACAATTTGCTCGCCGGCTTTGACGCCATTATCCACAAGAATTGTATAGCGACGCACTTCAGCACTTTGCGCACTGATGAGTAAAGTCATTAGGGTTAAACCAGTTAAAAGGGGGAAACGCATCATGAAGTCCTGTAACAAACAAAAAAATTAGCATAATCGAATTTGCACTAAATGGCGAAAACCTTCGTAATCAACACAGTTGGATGGATTTAATCCCGAGAACCACTGAGCAACTGCGACAAAGCCTACTGCTCAGCTTTGGCGTTGCTCGATTGTCAGGTACAATGGCTGTTTGACGATTTTCTGCGTATTTTCTGTAAGGCATCATGACAACATCTGTTTTTCCAGTGAGCGCTGCTCAGCTGCAGCAATGGTTTGACCCTGCCACTTTTCAGCGGGCCCGAGCTTATTGGCAAGCTGGCAAAGTGATTAAACTTGAGTACAGCGAGGATTTAGCGCAGGTCAGTGCTCAAGTGTGGGGCGAGGCGCTCACGCCTTATCGTCAGTTTATTGCCTTGAAACAACATGGTGCGGATTGGCAACTCACCGATTCTTGCAATTGTCCGGTCGGTGGCCGTTGTAAACACGTGCTCGCGGTGTTGTTAAAACTTAAGCAAACCTATGAGCAGCAGCAGGTTGATACGCAAAAAATGCCGCTGCGCCAATTAAGTCAATGGTTTAGTGATGTTGAACGCGTGACGGGGGCAGATCCCGAGCTGGGTAAACTGAAAGATGTGGTGCTGTATATTTTGAGTTATGGCCAAGCCGGTTTGCAGTTATATCCACGTCGCGTGAAAGCCAATAAAAAAGGCGGCTACAGCAAAGGCCAGGCCATTGGCGCTCAAGAATTTTCAGGTTATTTACTGCCTTATTGGATTGAAGAAGCCGATTTTCGCTTAATTAATTGGTTTCGCTCGCAAAATGTACGCGATCATGCCTTGGTGGAAGATAACTGGGGCTATCAGTTGTTACAGCAAATCATGGCGACAGGGCGTTGTTTTTTCGGGGAAGCCCGTCATGAAATCCAGTGGGGTGAGTCTAAACCTTTAAGTCTCAATTGGTTACAAAGCAGTGCCGGTTTTCAATTGGTGACTGAACTTGGCGATGATGCCGATTACGAAGTGGTCTATACCGATCCGCCTTGTTATCTGGATACCACTCATTTTACGCTCGGCTTGCTCGACACCGAATTGACGGGGCGCGAATTAAAGTTATTGGCACGCATGCCGCCCGTACCACTGAAAGTTGCCCAAGAAAGTTTATCGCGGTTACAACAATTATTTGCCAAAGTCACCTTACCAGTCCCGCAAGGGGTTGGCGTTCGTCGTTTGGAACCAAAGCCCCAACCCATTCTGCAATTAAAAATGCAACGCACAGGCGAGCGGCGTTTGCCGATCGCGCTGCTGGCATTTGATTATGCCGGTTATCGTCTGCCGTTAGACTTAAGCCAAGCCCAAACTGAATTGGTGCGTGATGGCGAAACGCTATTTATCAAGCGGCAGCGCTCAGTTGAGGTGGATGCACTCGAACAATTATTAGCGGTCGGACTCACTCAGCAAGCGAGCG
>JACCEA011522101.1_pt1 | contig 17628 bp, 16 predicted proteins | sample 7449851 | NCBI WGS metagenome assembly JACCEA01 (sample SAMN15323453, study PRJNA562643) | freshwater metagenome | isolation source: river surface water | place: USA:Blue River Watershed | collected 2017-08-18
AACGCCTCCAACACCGTTTTAAAAGTCGCTGGCATTTCCAAGCGTTTTGGTGGTTTGCAAGCTTTGTCTGAAGTCGGCATGACGATTGAGCGCGGTCAGGTGTATGGGCTCATTGGACCCAACGGTGCCGGAAAGACAACTTTTTTCAATGTCATTACCGGTCTCTACACGCCCGACAGTGGCAGCTTCGAATTGGCTGGCAAGCCTTATCAACCCACGGCTGTGCATGAAGTGGCGCAAGCAGGCATTGCACGCACATTTCAAAATATTCGTTTGTTTGCAGAAATGACAGCCTTGGAAAATGTCATGGTGGGACGTCATGTGCGCACTTCATCGGGTTTGTTGGGGGCCATTTTTAGAACGGCCAAGTTCAAGCAAGAGGAAGCTGAAATTGCCAAACGCGCGCAAGAATTGCTCGACTATGTTGGCATTGGCCAATACGCAGATTACCGTGCACGCACCTTGTCGTACGGCGATCAACGCCGCTTAGAAATTGCGCGGGCCTTGGCCACCGACCCTCAACTCATTGCTTTGGACGAGCCAGCCGCTGGCATGAACGCTACCGAAAAAGTCCAATTGCGCGCACTCATCGATCAGATTCGCAAAGACAATCGCACCATCTTGTTGATTGAACACGACGTGAAGCTGGTCATGGGCTTGTGTGACCGAGTGACCGTACTGGACTACGGCAAACAAATTGCGGAAGGCACGCCTGCCGACGTTCAGAAAAATGAAAAAGTGATCGAAGCCTATTTGGGCACCGGAGGACATTGAGATGACGGCCACATTGTTGAAAGTCAAAGGCCTTCAGGTGGCCTACGGCGGTATTCAGGCTGTCAAAGGCGTTGACTTTGAAGTGCATGAAGGCGAATTGGTTTCCTTGATTGGCTCGAATGGTGCGGGGAAAACAAGCACCATGAAAGCCATCACAGGTTCATTGCCACTGCATGCAGGCGACATTGAATACATGGGTCAGAGTATTGTGGGCCAAGGCCCTTGGGATTTGGTGAAACAAGGCTTGGCCATGGTGCCAGAGGGCCGGGGTGTCTTCACGCGCATGACCATCATTGAAAACTTGCTCATGGGTGCTTACATCCGAAATGACAAGGCGGCCATACAAGAAGACATGGAAAAGGTTTTTGAAACATTTCCGCGTTTGCGTGAACGCAAAGACCAACTCGCTGGCACCATGTCTGGTGGAGAACAACAGATGCTGGCCATGGGCCGTGCACTCATGAGTCGACCCAAAGTCTTGTTATTGGACGAACCTTCGATGGGCTTGTCGCCCATCATGGTTGACAAAATATTTGAAGTGATTCGAGATGTTTTTTCTCAGGGTGTGACCGTACTTTTGGTGGAGCAAAATGCAAGTCGCGCATTGGCCATTGCCAACCGCGGTTATGTCATGGAGTCAGGTTTGATCAGCATGACAGGTCGAGGTCAGGATTTGCTGAATGACCCGAAGGTGAGAGCCGCCTATTTGGGCGAATAAAAAAAGGCACTGGATTCAGTGCCTTGGGGAAGCTTGACAGCGCTGTCAATCAACTCGCGCGCCACTGGCTTTGACCACTGGTTCGTATTTGGCCAACTCACGTTTCATGAAAGCCGAAAATTGATCGGGTGTACTGACCACTGGCTCGGCCATCATCATGCCAAAGCGCGTTTTTGTTTCTGGTGCACTCAAGGCTGCTGCAAAAGCTTGATGTAACTTGGCAACCACAGCAGGCGGCGTGGCAGCAGGGGCAATCAAACCCCACCAAGTGTCAACTTCAAAACCTTTGAGGGTTTCTGACATGGCAGGAATGTCTGGCAAAGCAGCACTTCTTTGGGCTGTTGTGACAGCCAGTGCTTTCAATTTGCCAGCCTTGATGTTGGCTGCTGCTGTGGCCAAGTTGTCAAAGTTGAAATCAACTTGTCCAGACAAAAGTGCCAACTGCGCAGGGTTGCCACCGTTGTAGGGAATGTGAACCGCAAAAATTCCTGCATCGCGTTTGAACATTTCTGCCGCCAAGTGGCCTGCACTGCCATTGCCACCCGAGCCAACATTCAATTTGCCAGGGTTGGCTTTGGCATAGGCGATTAAATCAGCCAGTGAATTGATTTTTAAACGTTGCGCGGTATCGGCGTTCATGACCAACACATTGGGTACGCGAACCATTTGCGTGATGCCAACAAAGTCGCTGGCCGCATTGAATGGCATTTTGTTGTACAGCCAAGGATTGATGGCGTGGGTAGCGACGGCTGCAATACCAATGGTGTACCCATCGGCGGGTGCTTTGGCCACAATGTCGACGCCCAAATTGCCGCCAGCGCCTGGTTTGTTGTCGATGATGACCGTCCCCAGTGTGTCTTTCACGCGCTCGGCCAAAGCTCGTGCTGTGACATCAATGGGGCCGCCTGGCGCATAGGGAACCACCAGTCGAATGGGCTTTGTGAGTGAAGCGTTAGCGCTTGTATTGGTTTGGGCCTGAACCTGAACAAGGCTGGTTCCGAAGATGCATATCAATCCGCACACCGATTTAAAAAGCCAACGCTTAGCGCCCTGATCAGTGTGTAAATTTGTGTGATTCTTTGTCGCCATCATGCAGACTCCTTGGCCTTATCGGCTTCCGTGGTGAATGAATCGGCAAAAAATGCTTCTTCTGGCAAGCCCGCTTTGCTAATGTAGTCGGCTCTGGCAGAGTCCACCACGATGGGGGCACCGCATGCATAAACTTGAAAGCCGCTTAAATCGGCGTGGTCTTGTAAAACCGCCTGATGAACAAAACCCGTGCGGCCAGTCCATGCGTCTTCTGGCAAAGCGTCTGACACCACTGGAATGTAGGTCAATTGGGGCATGGTTTTGAGTTGGGCTTCGATCCAGTCGCTCATGTACAAATCGGAAGGACGACGTCCTCCCCAATAAAGGCTGGCGGGGCGTGTGATGCCTTTGTGTTGCATGTGCTCAATGAGGGCCTTGATGGGGGCAAAGCCTGTGCCAGATGCCAACAAAATAATGGGTGCATTGGAATCTTCACGCAGAAAGAAGCTGCCGTAAGGGCCTTCAATACGGAGAATGTCTTTTTCTTTCATGGTGCTGAACACCACGTCGGTAAATTTGCCACCTGGCATGTGCCGGATGTGCAGTTCTACTTTGGGTGCGGCTGCATCCAAAGTGTGGGGTGCATTGGCCATGCTGTAACTTCTTCGCGAGCCATCGCGCAACAAAAATTCAACATATTGACCCGCATGAAACTTCATGACGTCGGTGGCTGGCAGTTGCATGACGATCGACATGACATCGTGAGATTTCTTTTCCAGACTGACCACGCGCACGGGCATTTTTTTGATGGGGAAGCTGCCTTCTTCAGTCACTTGACGTGACTCCAAAACCAAATCGCTTTGGGCGGTTGCGCAGCAGGTCAAGATCAGACCTTGTGCCTCTTCCTCTGCGCTGAGGGCTTTGGCTTGATGATCGCCATGCACCACAGTCCCCGATATTTTTTTGCATTTGCAGGAGCCACAAGCACCATCTTTGCAGCCATAGGGCAGGCCAATGCCTTGACGAATGCCTGCCGCCAACAAGGTTTCTGAACCGTCTGCGCTGAAAATACGGCCACTGGGTTGAACGCTGATTTGGAAGCTCATCTTTTCGGTATCCTAGGGGGGTCTGAAATTTGTGAATCCCTGATTTTGCCTTCAAACCAAACCCCTTTGGGCGCTTTGCCCTCCCGCTTTCGAAAAGAACGGGTTTTGATCATCGGCTGCGGTGATGTGGGGCAGCGCGCTGCCAAAAAATTGGTGGGACGTAACAGGGTTGTGGCCTTGACCTCCAGCCCATCAAAACAGGCCGATTTGAGGGGGCAAGGCATCACGCCCGTTTTGGGTAACTTGGATGTGCCCGAAACCCTGCAACGCTTGGCGGGATGGGCCACCCGTGTTTTGCACTTAGCGCCGCCTCCGTCTGACCGCGTGGGTGAGTGGTCAACCGACCCCCGGACTTTGAACTTGGTCAGAGCTTTGAAAAAAAGATCTCTACCGAGGTCTTTGGTCTATGGTTCGACCAGCGGTGTCTATGGCGACTGTCAGGGTCAATGGGTCTCTGAGTCGCAGCCAGTCAAACCGCATACCCCAAGGGCTATGCGCCGAGTTGATGCTGAAAATGTGGTTCGTTTTTTAGGTCGCTCAGGGGTGCGTACCACCATTTTGCGAATACCAGGTATTTATGCCCCAGACCGACCAAACGGGACACCGCGTGAGAGGTTGCTCAAGGGCACGCCTGTTTTGTTGGCACAAGACGATGTGTACACCAACCACATTCACTCAGACGATCTGGCCAGAGCGTGTGTGGCGGCTCTCTGGCGAGGCAAACCCCAAAGGGTGTTTCATGTGAGCGACGACACGCATTTGAAAATGGGTGATTATTTTGATGCTGCCGCCGACCTCATGGGTCTCAAGCGACCGCCCCGTGTGCCGCGCAGTCAAGCGCAAGAGAGTTTGCCCTTGATGTTGTTGAGTTTCATGAGTGAGTCTCGTCGGCTTCGCAATGATCGGCTGAAAAAAGAATTGCGGGTGCCACTGAAGTATCCCAACGTTCAAGCAGGTTTAAAGCCAATGGCAGCAAGCATCTCGCCTGTTCAATCGGCACCCTGATGATGAAGCGCTTGCGTGATTTGGGCTTGTCCATCAGTCCTGCCCGAAGGGTTTATGCCGCCTTTTTCCTTTATGCCTTGGCCTTGGGTGGGCTTTACCCCCGGATGGCAGAAATTCAAGAAAATATGGGTGTTGCCGAGGGTGCCTTGGGCATTGGCTTAATTGGTACCGCATTCGGAACCTTGATTTCTTTGACCTTTGGCGGTCCCGTAATTGAGCGCTTGGGGCATCGAAAAGTACTGCTTTTAGGCTTGCCTATGGTTGCTGCTTTTTACGCGTTCGCAAGCTATTCATCTCAGCCCCTGTTTTTGTTTTTCTGTTTGTTACCTGCCGGTGTTTGTATCGGCGCGATCGAGCAGGTTGTGAATTTAGAGGCTGATCGTGTTGAACATGTGGTTGGTCGTCGCCTCATGAATCGAGCTCATGGATTTTGGAGTTTAGGCTTTGCGTGCGCGGGTATTTTGGGTGGGTTGGCGGCTGAGTGGGGGTTAAGCCCGCAGAGTCATTTGTCGCTGATGGTTGTTATTGTCTGCGTTGCGACCATTTTGATGTTGGGACAATTTAAATCATCGCCCCATCGGAGGCATTTGGAAGGTGTTGATTTTCAACAGTCTTCGAAGCGTTTTGCGTGGCCCACGCCGTTTATTTTGGTCTTGGTCATTGCAACTTTAGCCCCCATGATGATGGAAGGCGCAGGCATCGATTGGTCTGCCATCTACATGCGTGACGTCTTTGCTAGCAGTCCTTTTATCTGCGGTATGGCCGTAGCCGCTGGGGCAAGCACACAAGCGATCACGCGATTTTTCGCCGATCAATTTGTCGAAAAATTTGATCCCGTTCAAGTGTCCAGATGCTTAATCCTTATCTTGGCTGTTGGAGTTTGCCTGGTTACATGGGGGCAAGTTGATTGGGTCGCCCTATTGGGATTTGGCCTCATGGGTGTTGGCACCAGTGCTATTTTCCCTTTGGCCATGTCAGCTGCTGCACAGAGAACGGACCGACCAGCAGCGGTCAATGTTGCTGCATTGGCGCAAACCTCATTTGTGATTTTTTTATTAGGCCCGCCGCTACTCGGGTGGGTGGCCGAGGTATGGCACATTCGCGCAACGTTTGGCGTGAGCTTACCTCTGATAGCGCTCAGTTATTGGGCTGCGAAGGCTCTGAAAAATTAAAGCCTTTTTTTGTCAGATAGTCGAGGCTGGCCTTGAGCAGATAGGCGCCTAGCAATGCGCCATTCAAGTCGCCTACAAACATCCAAATAGATGAGTTGGTTTCAATCAATTGCTTACTGTCCAAGATGGACCAAATGGCGTGGTGCAAGAGAGAATTGCAGATGGCATAGACCACAGTCACGATGGCCAAATCTTTGAGAGAGGTGAGTTGGATGCGACGCTTGAAGTAGATTTTGAAACCCATCATGGCAATCAAGGGGCCAGCACAGGACGCAACAATGTTCATCAGCCCAAGACTCAAAGGTTCATTGAACCAAAACAAAAGAATAACCCCGCCTATGAAAGTGGCCAAGGTGCCGTAAAGAGGGCCCATGACCAAAATATTGAACAGCCGCAAAAAAGCCGGCAAGTAGATGAGGGATACGTGAGTGGATAAATTGGCAAACTCAAACAGCCAAGTGTTCAAGATGTGAAGTGCTGGAAAAAGCACTGCCAAGAAGAACGTGAGAAGAAGATTCATTTCGCAATCAGTTGCTGTCGATTTGCCATAAATCGATGGTGCCCGAGGCCGGAATCGAACCGGCACGCCTTGCGGCGGGGGATTTTGAGTCCCCTGCGTCTACCAATTTCACCACCCGGGCGGATTGCGAAGACAGCGATTATGACATATTTTTTTACAGAATTTAAACGCTTGAGCGCCAAAGATACAGCAGATTTCACAGTGGACATTTAATTTGGTTAGGATGTCCCTCATGACGTCCTTGGAATTAACCCTTTTGTACCTGCTGGCCGCTGTGCTGGGCGTGGTGGGGTGCCGTTTCCTCAAACTCCCCCCCATGTTGGGGTATCTGGTGGTTGGCGTGGTTATCGGGCCTAACGCCTTGGCCTTTGCACAAAACTCGGAAGGCATTCGGCACTTAGCAGAATTCGGTGTGGTGTTCCTCATGTTTGTCATTGGCCTTGAATTCAATTTGCACAAATTGAAAGCCATGCGGCATTTTGTTTTTGGCCTGGGGTTTTTTCAGGTGGTCCTGACCATTTTGATTGTCACCACTGTTTCTATTTTTCTCAGTGTGATGGCGCCCACCTTGTGGGGCATGCGTTGGCAAACCGCCTTGACTTTGGCGGGTGCCATGGCCATGAGCAGTACGGCCATTGTGATCAAGCTCATGTCAGACCGGCTAGAACTTGACTCTGAGCATGGCAAGCGTGTTTTGGGCGTTTTGCTGTTTCAAGATTTGGCGGTGGTTCCTTTGCTGGTGTTAATTCCAGCGCTCAACGCGCCGCCAGAAGAGTTGATGACTGCCTTGTTTTTTGCCGCAGCAAAAGCGCTTGTGCTGATCACGCTGTTACTCACGGGCGGCCAGCGCTTCATGCACTGGTGGTTGTTGTTGGTGGCACGGCGCCAAACCGAAGAATTGTTTGCATTGAATGTTTTGTTAATCACGCTGGGCCTGGCTTGGCTCACGGAGATGGCAGGCTTGAGCCTAGCACTGGGCGCATTTGTGGCGGGCATGTTGATTTCCGAAACGGAATTCAAGCACCGTGTAGAGGCTGATATCAAACCTTTTCACGATGTTTTACTTGGCTTGTTTTTTATCACGATTGGCATGATGCTGGATTGGCGCATCATCTGGGATCGTTGGGGATTCGTTTTGTTCTTGGTCACCGTGCCTGTGGCTTTTAAATTCGTTTTGATTGCCGCACTGACACGATTTGGCGGTGCCACTGAGGGCATTTCTTTGAGAACTGGGCTTTATTTAGCTCAAGCTGGTGAGTTTGGCTTTGTTTTGTTGACATTGGGCAATCAAAACAACTTAATTCCCCCTGATTGGTTGAATCCTGTTTTGGCAAGCATGGTGCTTTCCATGATGGCCACCCCGTTCATCATCATGAGAGCCAATCAGTGGGTGATGAAATGGTCTGCCACGGATTGGCTACAGCAGTCGCTTGAGATGACGCAGTTGGCCCAAAAGAGCATCAACACAAAGAAGCACATCATCATTTGTGGCTATGGTCGATGTGGTCAAAATTTGGCCAAGCTTTTGAAAACGCAAGACATTCCGTATCTTGCTTTAGATTTAGACCCCGACAGGGTCAATCGCGCATTAGCGCAAGGCGATCACGTGGCATATGGTGATGCGGCAAGGTTGCAATCTCTGATGGCAGTTGGATTGGAGCGGGCCAGTGCCGTTGTCATCACTTACTTAGACAGTGCCTCCGCCTTCAAAGTATTGGCATTCGCGAAAGAGCACGCGCCGCATGTGCCAGTGGTTGTGCGAACCCAAGATGACCATGACTTGGCGAAATTCCAAGCGGCTGGCGCCTCAGAGGTGGTGCCAGAGACCATTGAGGGGTCGCTCATGTTGGCCACTCACGCGCTAGCACTGGTAGGTGTTCCCATGAAACGCGTCATTCGAATGGTTCAATCACAACGTTTGCAGCGTTATGAACTGTTGCGAGATTTTGATCCTGGCGAAAAAGGCGAAGAAAAGTAGTTTCTAAATTGTGATGAGATGTGCATCAAGGATTGCAGACATCACAGTTTCTAGCAGGAGCAACTTCTAGCAAGGGATGGACTTCAGAGAAATTGCAGTGCAAACAACTCCATTTTTCTGCTTTGGGAATGCGCGTGGGGGTACTGCATATTTCACATGGCGCACCATTCAACATCTCCGTTAACCCATAACCCGGCAATTTGCAGTGAGGACAAAAGGACTGCAACAAGGCTGACAACTTTTCTGCTGTGTGTTGAATGGTTTGCATTCTGCTTGGATTCATATGGGCTCGCATGTCGGTCTCTAGCCACACAGAGGCTGAAACTTTCAAAGCAGCGTGAATCCGATCGGTCAAGGTTTGGATGTCTTGGATGCCTTTGGCAAAAAAATTGTCTTGAGGTGTGCCAATGATGAGGCCGTGGGTAGGAAAATCCACCTTCTGCGCAAAGCTCAAGGCGTGATCGACTGAGTTTATTTTTTCGGAAGAAAAATTGGTTTCTGAGGAACCAAAAATTGCATAAATGGCGTGTTCATGCAAGCGATCCCAAAGCGCCAGAACTTCTAAATTCCATGGCAGTAAATAAACTTGTGGATGGGGTCCGAATGACCCCTCGCTACCTAAGCCGTATCGGCAGTTTGTGAGTTCGGTTGCCAGTTGTGCTTTTTTCAGGGCAGTTTGAACCTGCGTCAGTGGCCGATCAACTTCGCCTGTGAAGGTGCCCAAAGAGTCGGTGTCAAAGTCGTCGACGACCCGAATTTTGTAGCCTTGCTTGAGCAAGACGGGAGCGACCACTTTTTCTTTGTGATGGCAGGTTAAAAAAGCAACTTCTTTTTGCATGTACAGGTCTTAATGGATGACCCATCTTGCCATAAAGTCATAGAAGGGGATGCCAAAAATGATGTTCAAGGGGAACGTCAACCCCAGTGATAGACCTAGGTACAGTGAAGGTGATGCTTCTGGAATGGCCAGCTTCAGTGCGGCTGGCACAGCAATATAAGACGCACTGGCCGCCAAAACCATGAGCAGCAAACTGTCACCCAATGACATCCCAAGTGTTTGGGCCAGCATCAATGCAATGAAGCTATGCGCAATGGGACCCAAGATGGCGTAAGCAATCAGGAAAGGAGAATTGCCTTTCAAATGGTGAAAGTTTCTGGCGGCAGTCAGCCCCATGTCCAAGAGAAAGAATGCCAACATCCCCTTGAATAAGTCGACAGAGAAGGGCGACATCATGGCTTTGCCTTGATCGCCAGACAGCATGCCTACCAGCATGGCGCCCAACAAAAGCAATTGAGCGCCATCTGTCAGCGATTCGTGAAGCGTTTGTTTGAGCGTGTGAACATGGGGCACTGCGCTGATTTTTTTTCGAATGCCGTTTACCCAAAAAACTGCCAACAAGATGGCGGGCGATTCCATGACGGCCATTGCCGCTGACATATGGCCTGAGTAGGGAATTTTTTGACCGTCCAAGTATTGCACTGTGGCCATGAAGGTGACCGCACTCACAGAGCCGTAGGTTGCGGCAATGGCGGCTGCATCAAATGGGCCCGTAATTCGTTTGAGAATTTGATAGCCCACCGCTGGAATTAAAAATGCCAAGAAAATGGCTGCACCCAAGCCCTTAGCGACATCTTGTGTGAGGCCCGATTGAGAAAGCGCAAAGCCACCCTTCAAGCCCAAGGCCATGAGCAGATAGAGGGAGAGAAACTTGGAAATCTGTTGCGGTATTTCCAAGTTGGATTTGAGTAAGCCCGCTACGATGCCAAAGATGAAAAAAAGAATGGCCGGGTCAAAGAAATTGTTAAGCACGACGCAATCTTAAAGATTAAATTTAATCGAAAAAAGCAGATAATTTAGAACCAACATTCTGAATAAAGCTGATTATGAGCAGTCATTTTAATTACAAACATCTTTATTACTTTTGGGTTGTCGCCAAAGAGGGTGGCATTTCCAGGGCAGCTGAAAAGTTGGGCATGGCTGTTCAAACAGTCAGCGCGCAAGTTCGAGAATTGGAAAAGTCATTGGGCTATGGACTTCTGAAGCCCGCAGGCCGTGGCTTGGTTCTCACCGAGGCGGGTATCGCGGCCATGAAGCAAGCGGATCAAATTTTTCAGTTGGGTGAAGATTTACCCACCCGTGTCAAAGATGCAGCGAGTGTGCCTGCTGTTCGTTTGACAGTGGGTATTTGTGACAGTCTTCCCAAAATGGTGGCGCATCGACTTTTGTTGCCCGTCATTGGTGTTAAAAATTTGAAGCTGACTTGTTATGAAGGTCAATTAGACGATTTACTGGGTGACTTGGCCTTGCATCGGCTCGATGTGGTCTTGTCCGACAGGCCAGCCACATTCAATCCCAATATCAAGTTGTACAGCCATGCACTTGGCGTGACTGACATTGCCTGGTACGGTAATTCAAAATGGGTCAAGGCAGGTCAGCGTAATTTCCCTCAATGTTTAGAGACGATTCCAGTTTTATTGCCGACAGCTCACACGGCTGTTCGCGACCGCTTAGACCACTGGTTTGAACAACGCGCGATCAAGCCAAACATTGTGGGAGAGTTTGAGGACAGTGCGCTCTTGAAAACATTTGGTGCCAATGGCATGGGTGTGTTTCCAGCCGCTGAATGGGTGCATGCAGACTTAACAGCCCATTACGCAGTAAATCGCTTGGGCGCATGCGAGGGGGTCAAAGAACATATTTTTGCCATTGGCACAGAGCGAAAAGTTCAACACCCCCTGGTTCAACAATTGCTACAACAAAAATTGTGAATCAGAGGGGTTGATTTAGACAGTACTTGAATCAATCGGTCTGAGGTTTCGCTGTGCGAACACTCAGCAGCATGGTGATCGCCAGAATGCCGACCACAACGCCTAAGGACACCATCACAGGAATTTTGTAAAAATCGATCAAGCACATTTTGGTTCCAATGAACACCAAGATGACTGCCAGTCCGTAGTTCAACAAGTGGAACTTGTTGGCCACTGACGCCAGCAAAAAGTACATGGCGCGCAAACCCAGAATCGCAAAAACGTTACTGGTCAGAACAATGAAGGGATCGCTGGTAATCGCAAAGATGGCAGGAATAGAGTCAACTGCAAAAATGACATCGGTCAAGGCAATCAAGCAAATGACCATGAACAAAGGTGTGGCAACTTTTTTGCCATTTTCAAGCGTCCAGAAATTTTCACCATCGTAATCTTTGCTAACAGGAATCAGTTTACGCAAGAGCTTGAGTGCAGGGTTGTCATCGAGGTCGGGTTCCTTACCTGCAGCCCACCACATCTTGATGCCGGTGAGAATCAAAAATGCGCCAAACACATAGAGAACCCAATGAAACTCAGCCAGTAACCAGCCGCCCACCAAAATCATGACGGTGCGCAAAACAATGGCGCCGATGATGCCAATCATGAGGACCCTCTTTTGGAAGTGTGAGGGAACCGCGAAGTAGGTGAAGATCATCAAGAAAACAAAAATATTGTCGACAGCCAGCGACTTTTCAATCAGGTAGCCTGTTAAAAATTCGAGTGACTTGGTATTCGCCAACTCAGTTGAACCTGTGGTGTCTTTGATGGCCCACCAAAACAGGCCATTGAACATGAAGCTCAACGCAATCCAGACCAAAGACCAGTTCAATGCTTCTTTGACGCCAATTTCTTGCGCGCCTTGTTTGCGCAAGACGACAAAGTCAATGAACAAAGATGCCAGAACGATGACAACAAACGTGGCCCAAAGCCATAGAGGTGCAATTGTTTGCATACTTACCTTATTTTTGAAAAATCCCTGAAGGGAACAATGATGTGGTACGAAGTCTAATCTTAAATATTCAGTTTTAAATTGAATTAAATTGAATATAACTTCGTAAAAATAGGAATAATTGAACCCCTTATTTGCCTAATAAAAACAGCACTGGAATGGCCAATCGATCGGCCCATGCTTTTTCGTTGTGGCCTGTTCCCTCAAAGACCCGAGTTAAGAAATTGGCTTGAGGGCCATTCTCAGAATAGCCCTTGTCGCGAATGATTTGATTGATGAAATTTTGATAAGGGGCATACAAGGCATCCAGTTCAGTGGTGCCGTGGTCTTGGTAGATTTTGTTGGCTTCCGGGTTGGCCAATTTGTCCCTCAGATAAATGTAGGCGGACAGAGGTATGTGAGAGTTGGGTTGGTGGATGCCAATCCAATGCGTTGACAGGCCTGCGGCACCGCCAAAAACCGCTGGGTACTCATTCAATGCGTAGATCGAAATCAGTCCGCCCATGCTTGAGCCCATGATGGCTGTTTGGGCCGGGCCTTTGTGGGTCGGGTACTTCGTGTCGATGTAGGGCTTGAGTTCATCGACCAAAAAACGCAAATAGGCATCGGATTGCGGTTTGTCCTTTAAGCCCTTTTGAATCAACATCTTTCTTGGCGTCTCTGGCATATGAGGTAAGAATTTTTCAGGGAAATATTCACTGTGCCTAAATTGGCCGTTGTTCCATACGCCAACAATGATGGTAGGTGCCAATTGGCCCGACTTCATCAAGCGAGTGATGGTTTGATCGGCATTCCAAGCCTGCTTGTTCCAAGTGGTTTTGGCGTCAAAGAGCATTTGACCGTCGTGCATGTAGAGCACATTGAACCGTTGGCCAGACAATTTAATTTTTTCAAATTCATCAGGCAACCAGACATCGACATGGCGTGCTTGGACATGCTTAGAAGGAAAATTTTCAAGCCGCTCAATTTTCCCGGACTGAGGCACTGGCAAAGGGTGGGTACTTTGGGCGAAGACCTGGAAAGCTAAAAAAAATTGGCACAACAGCAGGCTGAAAAAGTGTCGAGTCATTTTCTGAGACTGATTCAATGGTTTAAAAATTATCGGCAAAAATGTTGCATGAATGCTATATAGCATTTATACTACAAACATGAGCCGCAACGAAGAAGTACCAGTTTATAACCGCATAGCCCAGCAGCGCGAGTTGTTGGGTATGTCTCGCCAGCAGCTGGCCGAGCTGGTAAGTGTGCATTATCAAACCATTGGTTATCTAGAGCGTGGGGAGTACAGCCCCAGTCTGGTCTTGGCACTCAAAATTGCTGAAGTGTTGGGTCAAGACGTTCAAAGTTTGTTTTCAATCAAACCATTTCCGAAAGGCAAATGACATGCGTGAAAAGCCAGAGAAAAAGTTCTATTGGTCAACGGGTGTGACGCGCGATGAAGTTGTGAAAAGTTTGAATGACAATCGTCATTCTGCATTGCGTTCGCAAACCAATCGGAGATGGCTGGTGTCTTTGACATCTATCGCCTTGATCGCAATGACCTTGACAACTTTCATACCCCAACCCAAAGTTCGTTCTTATTTGGATATTCTGTTAATGGCCATTGTGTTGGTGGCTTATTTTCAATTGCGCAAATCTGTTCGCAATGTTGCAGATGCGCCCGACGAGTTGCTGGACGAAAGACAAATTTCGGTGCGTAATGCCGGTTACTTACACGCCTATCGTTACTTGGCAGCCATCGGACTCATCTACTTCTTTGTCTATTATTTCTCCAGCCAAACTGAATTTTTTAAGTTAACGCTTGGATTGGAAATTTCAAATTTGACGCAAGTGTTTTTTTCTTATTGCATGTGGGGTGCTTGCTTGCCCTCCATGGTTTTGGCTTGGTTGATGCCATCAGAAAATCAAAATTAAGGGGACTTAACAAATGAAAAATTTATTTCAACAAATCAAAAATATCTTTCAAGTCACCAACAGAGGTCTTTTGAAGGTGTCTGATTGGATGACCCAAAGTCTCCGAATTGCATTGGTCTTGGGTGTCGTTCTGTACGCAGTCGGCATCGCTTGGGTTGTGTTGTATGCAGACAAAGTCAACTTAGAAGAACCAACTGTTCTGGTTCTTGATATGAAGGGTGTCTTGGTCGAAGAATCACCCGGTGGCTTAAAAGACCAGGTCTTGGGTGAAATTCAAGGCAATGCCACCGAAACCATTCGGTTGCGAGATCTTGCCATGACGTTGGAGTTGGCTGCCAAGGACAAGCACATTGATCGTGTCCTGTTAAAACTCGATGACTTCCAAGGTGGCGGTTTGGTCTCTCTCAGGGAGGCGGCCAGTGCCATTGAAAAATTCAAGGCATCTGGCAAACCTGTCATTGCTTGGTCCAGTATGTACGACCAACGTCAATATTATTTAGCAGCACAAGCCAGTCAAGTTTTGGTTCACCCTTTGGGTGGCGTCCTCATTGAAGGATTTGGTCGTTCACGAAATTATTACAAAGACGCGCTAGACAAATTGGGTATTAAAGCCAACTTGATCCGTGTCGGTCAATTCAAGTCTGCTGGTGAGCCTTATGTTTTGAATGCGCCTTCAACAGAAGCTTTAAAAGCGGAAGCGCATGTGTACGACGCCATGTGGTCTTTGTACACACAGGGTGTTGAAAAAGCACGCAATTTGCCGCAAGGCAGCATTTCGCAAAACATTGCCAAGTTGCCCGATGCGTTGGTCAATGTCAAAGGCAATACGTCGCAGTTGGCTTTAGATTGGAAATGGGTCGACCAATTGCAAACCTTTGAAGCTTTGCGTGAATCGCTCATGAAGGAAGTTGGAAAGAACGAAGAAATTCATTCTTTTAGGCAAGTCCATTGGAAAGATTACCTGCGTTCAGAAACCCAAAAAGTCAAAGGCGACCACATTGCTGTGATCGTCGCGCAGGGTGAAATTGGCGATGGCCGAGAACCCGCAGGCAAAGTGGGTGGTTTGTCTACCTCCGAACTCATTCGCAAAGCCACAGAAGACAAGGAAGTGAAGGCAATCGTTCTTCGCGTCAATTCACCTGGGGGCAGTGTTTATGGTTCTGAGTTAATTCGCGATCAGCTGCGAATTGCCCGTGAAAAAGGCAAGCCCGTGGTGATCTCCATGGGAGACCTTGCGGCTTCAGGTGGCTATTGGATTTCCATGGCATCTGACTTGGTCATTGCAGACCCAGCCACCATCACAGGCTCAATTGGCGTGTTTGCCATGTTGCCAACAGGCGAAGGGTTGATGAGCAAAATTGGTGTCAATACAGGTGGCTATAAGACTACCTGGTTGGCAGGCGCCTACGATCCTAGAAAATCACTGGACCCTCGCATTCAAACCATGGTGCAGTCGGGCATTGAAAATGTTTATTCAGATTTTATTGGCAAGGTGTCTCAAACACGCAAACTCGATCTTGCAAAGGTCGATGAATTGGCACAAGGCCGCATATGGACAGGCGCACAAGCCGCTCAACATCAGCTGGTTGATCGTTTGGGCAGTTTCTCTGACGCCATTCAAGAGGCTCGTCAGCGCGTGGCCAAATTGGAGGGCCAAACAGATGCCAGCGCGAAAGACATGCCGTTCAAATATGCAGGCCCTAAAAAATCAGCCTTTGAAAGAATTGCACAAAAGTTGATTGGCCAAATGGGTTGGACCGTCGCAGAAAACGCAGGCCTTTCACAGTGGGTTCAACTGACCGGATTGGTGGGTAGCGAAGCCGTTTTACTTCAAACGCTAGGGCAAGATTTGTCTTGGTTGCAATCGGTCATCTCTAAACAGCAACCATTTGGTGCCGCCGCCCATTGTTTGTGTGAAATCACGCCCTAGTCTGATCCCAAATTAGATGAAGTTCAATGCGGCAAGTCATAGTTGATAGAAGTTGATAGCGTTGCGACCCAGAATCAGTTCTTGGTCTTCGACGCTGTAATGCGCAATCAGCTTAAGACTAAACTCACGCCAACTTGCATACGACCCGGCCAGTTCCAAAACTGGCCAGTCGCTTCCCCAAATCAGTCTTTGAGGCGTCCAAATTTCAAGCAATGCTTGGCACCATGGGTTTAAAGACGTCACAGAACTGCCTTTCGCTGCTTCTGTCCAAAGTCCAGACAGTTTGCACATGACCCGCTGAGTGTTCGTTTCATGAGCGATCTGCCTCATTTCATTTTTCCAAATTGGCAAATGACTCGGGTCGATGATGGGTTTTGCGCCATGGTCGATGACCACTTTCAAATTGGGATGGGCACGCGTCACTTTCAAGATTCGTGACATGTGAACAGGTTGAATGAGCGCATCCAAAACCAAATCATGCGTTGCCATGGCATTCAAAACAGGCTGAATTTTGGCTTGCAAAATCCAGTCGGGATCTTCAATGTCTTGCAACATGGGACGAAGCCCTTTCAGCCCCGGTAACGCCGCGCATTGAGCAACTTGTTCAACAGCATCGTCTGCAAGCATGTCCATCCATCCAACCACCCCTTTGACCATGGGATGCGATTGGGCCTGTTCTAATAAAAAAAGAGTTTCTTCAAAAGTAGGTGCAGCTTGCACCAGTACGCCGCCGTTGATTTGGAAATGGCTTGCATGCTGAGCCCATTCACCCACCATCACATCACGGTAAATGGGTGAAAGCTCGGGCGTTAGCCAACCGTAATCCCCCCGATTCAGTTGCCAAGCATGAAAGTGGGCATCAATCATTGTTCGGTTCATAGGCTTCAATGTTGTGAGGGGTTGGCGCTTCTTCGGGAAGCAATCTAGCGTTTTTCAGTGCTTGCCAAAATTCGCTGGGGATCAACTCTTTCTCTGAAATCCGAGATTCAGCCCATTCAAGCTCAGATCGAACCCCCAGCATGACCAGGTGTGTGGCTGGATGTGCCAATGCAAATTGCAAGGCAGCTGATCGCAAGTTGACGCCATGCACATCGGCGATGTCTTGAATTTTCAAAGCCTTTTGTAACCACTCAGCCGATGCAGGGGCATAGTTGAAAGTGACATTGGAATTGGCCGCCAATCGCTTTGCCAAAATACCTGAGTTGTAAACACCACCCAATGCCAGGTCCACATTTCTTTCAATCAAGATGGGCATGAGTTGTGGCAGTGCACTGGTGTCTAAGAGGGTGTAGCGACCTGCCAGCATCAGGGCGTCGATGTCAGCTTGCTTCAGAACCTCCAGCACAACTTGGTGATCATTAACGCCCAAGCCAATGTGCGTCAGCAAACCTTCTTGCTTGAGTTTTTGGAGTTCAGGCAAGCTTTCAGAAACAACCTGCTGAATAACAGAGGGGTAGTTTTCACCCTGGGTGACGGCGTCAATGTCATGCAAATAAACGGTATCGAGTTGTGACAACCCCAGTCGCGTCAAACTGTCCTCGATGCTTTTTCGAATGCCAGTTCGAGAGAAATCCCAATGCTGGACAAAGGGGAGGCCATCCACATAGCTGAATTGTTCACGGGGAACTTGCGAGGAGGGGGTGAGCAGTCGGCCGACTTTCGAAGAAATTTTGAAGCTGCTTCGACTTTTGGTTTTCAAAAAATCGCCCAAGCGTTTTTCTGACAATC
>JACCEA011634586.1_pt1 | contig 17627 bp, 17 predicted proteins | sample 7449851 | NCBI WGS metagenome assembly JACCEA01 (sample SAMN15323453, study PRJNA562643) | freshwater metagenome | isolation source: river surface water | place: USA:Blue River Watershed | collected 2017-08-18
GCCCAGCCCATTGCGCAGGGGCCTGAGGCGCAGACGCAGCAGGTCGCCCAGTTTCAGGAACAGTGGCGGCAGCGCTGCGAGGCACGCAGACAGACCGCCCAGTGAGGGATCAAGACGCTGCGGTGACAATCCGCAGCGTCTGCCCGGCAAACTCGATCACGTCCCCTTCCACGATCTTCTTGCGCTTCTGCGTTTCCACCTGACCGTTGACGCTCACCTGCCCTTCGGCGATCACCGCCTTGGCCTCGGCGCCGCTACCCGCCAGCCCCTCGAATTTCAGGATCTTGAACAGCTCCACGGGGACGCTGTTGACGAGAACATCGCGCATGGTTTCACCTCGAACGGAAATGGATGGACAGCGCCAAGGGGCTCAGCGACCCCACACCTGCGGATTGACGGATTCGGGCTCGGCGACGGCGCGCAGACGCAGCTGCAGGCCTTTCAGAAAGTGGCGCAGCAGCTGATCCTCGCACTGCCGGTAATGCTTGTGATCGGGCCGGCGGAACAGCGCCGTCAGTTCGTGATTGCTGAACTGCAGCCCTGTGCTGGCCAGCAGCGCGTGCATATCCTCGGACTGCAGGTTCAGCGCGATGCGCAGCTTCATCAGGATCATGTTGTTGGTCAGACGCGTCTCGGGTTCGGCGGCAGGCCCGTCGCGCCGACCGCGCCGGGCATTGATGAGGCCGTTGAGAAACAGCGCCATGTCACGGTCGCCCAGCGGCTGGAAGCCTTCGGCGTCCTCCTGCTTGAGCCAGGCGCACACCTGCTCGCGACTCACGGCGTGATCGGCGCAGGCGAACACCTCGATCATCTGCGAGTCATTGAAATCGAAGGCGTAACGCAGACGGCGGAGCACGTCGTTGAGAGTCATGGGCAGGCATCCTGGCAGAGCATGAGAAAACACGCGGGCATCTTACCTCAAAGCGGGTGACCTTCTACCCGAGCTGCAGGTAGAATCCTGCCACTTCTGTCCCCCACAAGGATTTCGATAATGCGAATGCTGTTGCTGATTCTGACCTTCCTCTCCGCCACCCTGACCCAGAGCGCTCTGGCGGCCGACATCACCATGGACGAGTGCAACACGCAGATTGCGGAAATGAACGCCAATCTGCCGATGCAGCTCGACGGCATCACCACCTGGACGAGCACCGTCTGCGTGGACAAGGGCAACGCCGTCATCGACCTCACCTACGTGAACGAAGTGGCCGATGGCAACGCCATCACCCAGACCCAGCTCGACACCGTGCTGCCAAGCCTGATCGCTTCCTGGTGCTTCGGCCCCACGCTGTCACCGCTGCTGCAGGTGGTGGATACCATCCACTACTCCTACGACTTCGCCAATGGCCAGCACATCGGGGATCTTTACTTCACCGAGCAGGACTGCAACATGGCCGAGCGTTTCCCGGACCAGCAGTAGGCCGTGATTGCCGTCGAACGACAGCTGCTCCTGGCGGCCGCGCCGTCGGTCGTATGGGCCATCGTGGGCGATGTGACACGCATTGACTGGGTGCCCGTCATCACACACTGCACGCTGCAAGGCGACGTGCGCACCATGACGATGACGGGAGTGGGCGAGGTGCAGGAACGCATCCTGCGCCGGGATCCGGCCACGATGCAGCTGGAGTACGGGCTGATCAACAATCCCCGCGTCACCGTGCATCACGCGCGCCTGCAGGTACGGCCCCACGCGGCAGGCTGCGAGCTGGTCTGGATCACGCAGATCGAACCCGATGCCCTGGAACCGCTGATTGCGGCCGGCATGGACGCCTCGCTCACAGCCCTGCGCGCCCTCGTGGCAGGCACTCAGACCCTCTGAGCCTCAGGCAGAGCAGATCAGCGCCTGCACCTGCAACAAGACACGCCACTGCGGCGGTTCCCCGGCCGCAGACTCCCACGCCACCGCTTGCACCGCATAGGCATTAGCGCCCTTGGCAGTGAGCTGCTGCCGCAATTGCGCGGAGGCGTCCTGCAGGATCATGTCCACGCCTCTCCCCTGCGCCTGCAGTTCAAACGCGCCCATGCCGGCACATTCCGCCAGCGAGACGCGGGCCATGGCGACGACCGGATCGACCGCTTCGGCATCCAGCAGCGCCATGAAATTCTCTTCCGTCAGCAGGGCAGGCGGGGGGACGGACTGCCAGACGACTGGCTGTGAGGAACTGCAGGCGACCAGCAGACAAAACGCTGGCAGGAGAGCGGCACGCGCCGGAAGGCGCCAAAGAGCATTCATTCGGGTGTCCTTTCAAAACCATTCAAGGCATCATTTCACGGCTTCAGCCCCCAGAACAAGAAGACGGCAACCATGGAAGACACAGACAAGAAGACCTCCTACTCTCAGGCGCAGCGCATCGGCCTGTGTCTCGGCCCCACCCTGTTCATGCTGACCCTGCTGTTCTTCGCGCCCGCCGGCCTGAGCTTCGAAGCCCGCGCCGTGCTCGCCACGACCCTGTGGGTGGCCATCTGGTGGATCACGGAGGCGATCCCCATCCCGGCCACGTCGCTGCTGCCCATCGTGCTGCTGCCCATGACGGGCGCCCTGAGCAATGCCAGCGTCACCTCGGCCTATGGCGACGACATCATCTTCCTGTTCCTGGGGGGCTTCTTCATCGCTATCGCCATGGAGAAGTGGCATCTGCACCGCCGCATCGCGCTGGCCATCATCGCCTTCGTGGGCACCAGCACCCAGCGCATCCTGCTGGGCTTCATGCTGGCGACGGGATTCCTGTCGATGTGGGTGTCCAACACGGCGGCGGTGATGATGATGATCCCGATGGCGCTGGCCATCACCGCCCAGGTGGCCGATGCGCTGCAGGGCACGCCCGAGGCAGTCGACATCCCGGTATTCGAGAAGGCCCTGCTCCTGGGCGTGGGCTATGCCGGCTCCATCGGCGGTCTGGGCACCCTGATCGGCACGCCTCCCAACATCATCCTGGCAGCGCAGGCGCGGGAGCTGTTCGATGTCGAGATCGGCTTCGCCGACTGGATGCTGGTGGGTGTGCCAGTGGTCATCACCCTGCTGGCGGCGACCTGGCTGTATCTGGGACGCATCGCCTTCCCCATGCGCATCGGCGGCATCCCGGGCGGCAAGGCACTGATCGCGAGTGAACGCGCAAAGCTGGGCCGCATCAGCTTCGAGGAAGCAGTCGTGGCCGCGGTGTTCGCCAGCGCCGCCTTTCTGTGGATCAGTCGGGAATTCCTGTGGTCGGGCCTGGTGCCGGAACTGCGTGACGGCATGATCGCCATTGCGGCGGCGGTGACGCTGTTCATCGTGCCGCGCGCGAACGGGGGCGGACGCATTCTGGAGTGGAAGGATTCGAAAGAGATTCCCTGGGGCATCCTGCTGCTGTTCGGCGGCGGTCTCGCCATCGCCGCCGGGTTTCGCGAAACCGGTCTGTCCAACTGGCTGGGCTCGCAGCTGACGGTGCTCGACGGCATGAACCTGGTGGTGATCATCGCCAGCGCCACGCTGCTGATCATCTTCCTCACCGAGGTCACCTCGAATACGGCCACCGCCACCATGATCCTGCCGGTGGTCGCCTCCCTGGCACTGACGCTGGAGATTCACCCGTTCGCGCTGATGATCCCCTGCGCGCTGGCGGCCACTTGCGGGTTCATGCTCCCAGCGGGTACACCGCCCAATGCGATCATCTTCGCGACAGGAAAACTGCGCATCACGGAAATGGTGCGCGTGGGCTTCATCGTCAACCTGATCTCTGTAGTGTTGATCGTCGTGGCGGTCTACTACCTGGTGCCGCCGGTGTTCGATATCGACCTCAACGTGGTGCCGGCAGGTTTCTCGCAGTGAAAAAAAACGGCGACGTGCCAGGCACGTCGCCGTCACAGCAGCCGGCTCCTGCGAGCCGGCATCCCCGTTGGTCAGATGTCGAAACGATCCAGCATCATCACCTTGTTCCAGGCCGCCACGAAGTCCTGCACGAACTTCTCACGACCGTCCTCGGACGCATACACTTCCGCGATGGAGCGCAGCTCGGAGCTGGAGCCGAAGGCCAGATCCACGGGCGTCGCGGTCCATTTCACGTAGCCAGTCGCACGATCACGCCCTTCATACACGCCTTCCTGCGCGGACGGTGCCCACTGTGTGGACATGTCGAGCAGATTGACGAAGAAGTCATTGCTCAGCGTGCCAGGGCGATCAGTGAAGATCCCGTGGTCAACGCCTGCGGCATTGGCATCGAGCGCACGCAGGCCACCCACCAGCACGGTCATCTCGGGCACGGTCAGCGTCAGCAGGTTCGCGCGATCCACCAGCATCTCGGCGGGTGAGCGCGGGTTGCGGGCGTCATAGTAGTTGCGGAAGCCATCAGCGGTCGGCTCCAGCACGGCGAAGGACGCGGCATCCGTCTGCTCCTGCGTGGCATCGGTGCGACCCGGCATGAAGGGCACGTCGACCTCATGACCGGCATCTGCTGCCGCCTTCTCCACGGCTGCCACACCGGCCAGCACGATGGTGTCGGCCAGAGAGATGCGCTTGCCGCCGGACTGCTCCGCGTTAAACTCCTGCTGAATCTCTTCCAGCTGCGCCAGCACGCGCTCCAGCTCCTGCGGGTTGTTGACCGGCCAGTCTTTCTGCGGCGCCAGTCGCACACGCGCCCCATTGGCCCCGCCGCGCAGATCCGTGCCCCGGAAGGAGGCCGCGGACGCCCAGGCAGTGCGCACCAGTTCCGGCACGCTCAGACCGGAGTCGAGAATGGCCTCCTTCAGCTCGGCCACATCCCCGGCATCGACCAGCGGGTGGTCCACTGCGGGCACCGGGTCCTGCCAGATCAGCACTTCGTCGGGCACTTCGTCCCCGAGATAACGATCACGCGGGCCCATGTCGCGGTGAGTCAGCTTGAACCAGGCCTTGGCGAAGGCCAGTTCGAACGCTTCCGGATTCTCGAGGAAACGACGGGAGATCTCGCCATAGGCCGGGTCGAAGCGCAGAGCCAGGTCGGTGGTCAGCATCATGGGCGCATGACGCTCGTTGGGGTTGTGGGCATCGGGCACCAGAGTCGCGGCGCTGGCGTCAGAGGGCACCCACTGCACGGCGCCGGCCGGGCTGCGTGTCTGCACCCACTCGTAGGCGTAGAGGTTCTGCAGGAACTGCATGGTCCACGCCGTCGGATTCATGGTCCAGGCGCCTTCCAGGCCGCTGGTGATGGTGTCTTCGCCATTGCCCGTGCCACAGGTGTTGGTCCAGCCCAGGCCCTGCTCCTCGACGGCGGCAGCGGCAGGCTCGGCGCCCACACAGCCGGTCGGTGCCGCAGCCCCGTGTGCCTTGCCGAAGGTGTGACCGCCGGCGATCAGCGCCACGGTCTCTTCGTCGTTCATGGCCATGCGGCCGAAGGTCTCGCGGATGTCTCGTGCGGCCAGCAAGGGGTCGGGTACCCCATTCGGGCCTTCGGGGTTCACGTAGATAAGGCCCATCTGCACGGCGGCCAAGGGGTTCTGCAACTGACGGTCGCCACTGTGTCGCTCGTCAGCCATGAATTCGGCCTCCGGGCCCCAGAACACCAGATCCGGCTCCCAGTCGTCGGTGCGACCACCCGCGAAGCCGAAGGTGCGGAAGCCCATGGACTCCAGCGCCACGTTGCCTGTGAGCACCATCAGGTCCGCCCAGGAAATGCTGTTGCCGTACTTCTGCTTGATCGGCCACAGCAGACGACGGGCCTTGTCGAGGTTGGCGTTGTCGGGCCAGCTGTTCAGCGGCTCGAAGCGCTGCTGGCCGCCTGCCGCACCGCCACGACCATCGGCCACGCGGTAGGTGCCGGCGCTGTGCCAGGCCATGCGGATGAAGAAGGGACCGTAGTGGCCGTAGTCGGCGGGCCACCAGTCCTGGGACTGCGTCATCAGCGCTTCGATCTCGGCCTTCAGGGCGTCAAGGTCGAGTTCGCTGAAAGCGGCGGCATAGTCAAAGTCCGCACCCAGCGGATTGGATTCCACCCCGTGCTGACGCAAAGGGGTCAGGTTCAACTGTTCCGGCCACCAGAATTGCGTGGAGCGCGGCTCGCCCTGCGCGAATGCAGGATTGGCCAGCATCAGCGGCGCTGCGCCGATGGTCAGTGCGGCGAGCAGGGGAAGGGTACGGGTGAGTGTCTTGCGTGGCATGGATATCGTCCTCTTGGCTGTGAATGCGAAGTGGGCGATATGCTAAACAGATCAATTCCGCCTTATAAATTGAAAGAACTAATGATGACGATATCAAAACCTCGCCCTGCTCAGGACGATTCAATGCCTGTTCATGGCACGCTTCAGACCCCAGGCCGCGAGGATACCCACGACCATGACGGCATTGGCGAGAATGGTGGTGTAGTACAGATCGAAGGGCGCCGGCCCCGCCAGCCAGCCATTGCTGAGCGCAATGGTCCAGCCGGTAAAGAGCAACGTGGCCCCTATGCCTATCCATGGCAGCAGTCCGCGAATCCTGTCTGTGCAGAAGGCGATGGCGTAGAGTCCGAACAGCCCGCCGCCGAACAGGGACACCATGATCGTTCCAAAATCCTGCAGCGTCGTGGTGTCGGCGCGCAGGATCGCCAGCGAACCGGCAATCATCAGCACACTGCTCAGCGTGGAGATCCAATAGGCCACGCGCAGATAATGCGCATCCGTGGCATCGCGCCGCACAAAGCGGCGATAGATGTCGTTGATGCCGACGGTGGAAATGGCATTGATGCTGCTGTCCAGCGAAGACATGGCGGCCGCGAGCGCGGCAGCAATCACGATGCCGGTGAGGCCCGCAGGCATTTCGTTGACGATGAACCAGGGCAGGATCTCCTCGGCCTTGCGCGTGCCGTCCAGCATCTGAGTGGCCTCGACCGACGGAAACTGCTGATAGAACACGAACAGTGCCGTGCCCAGAAACATGTAGAACGCCCAGATCGGCAGACTCGCCAGCACGCACACCCACACCGCCTTGCGCGCCTCGCCATCACTGCGGGCGGCGATGTAGCGCTGCACCACGTTCTGATTGCTGCCGTATTCCGTGAGCCAGTTGGTCAAGCCCAGAATCAGCATCATGGTGCCCGTCTTGCTCAGCAGCGACAGATCCCAGGTCAGCGGCGTGCTCACGCCCTGATTCCAGTCGGCGAAACTGAGCTTGTTCGCCTCAAGTGCCACGTCGAACACCTGCCCCAGCCCGCCGGGCAGCGCCTGCACGATCACCACCAGCATCAGCACACCGCCGAGCATCAGCACGATGGTTTGCATCACATCGGTCCAGATCACGGCCTCGATGCCGCCAATGACGGTGTACAGCGCGACGAAGCCACCGGCGATCAGCACGCTCCAGGTGCTGTCGAGCCCGCTGACTTGCTGAATCAGCAGAGAAAGCAGGTACAGAATGGTGCTGATGCGCACCAGCTGGGCCAGGATGAAGGTGGCTGCGCCATAGACGCGCACGCCGGGCCCATAGCGCAGCTCCAGATATTCGTACGCGGTGGTGAGATTGTGCCGACGAAAGATCGGGATGAAGTAACGCACGGCCAGCAGCGCGGCCAGCGGCAGCATGAGATTGGGCAGATAGCGCAGCCACGCCGTCTTGAAGCCGTCGGCCGGATAGGCCAGGAAGGTGACGCTGCTGATGGAGGTGCCCACCAGACTCAGGCCGACCACCCAGCCGGCGAACTGTCGACCGCCCAGAAAGTACTCTTCCGTGGACGTGTTGCGCCGCCCGAAATGCACCCCGATGGCCAGCACGACCGACAGATAGACAAGCAGAGTGAACACGTCGATGAACGGGAGTTTCATGGGGAATCGATCCTGTGCGGGCGTGCTGCCGCCTCCTTCTTGTTGTGGGCTGCGCGAATGCGGCGCTTGTCGGTTCGTGACCGCTGCGCAGTGTACCCCAGAACGCCCGCGTCGCCACGCCCTGCGCTGCCATCAAACTGTCATGCGACTGTGCCAGGATGCCCGCATTGAAAAGCACAGCAGGCAGTCTCCAGCAAAGAGTGAGGTGACCGATGAGCCGAATCGTTTACGGCGTCTCCGGAGAGGGCTCCGGACACACGAGCAGGGCACGGGAAATGGTGCGTCATCTGCTCGACAAGGGCCACGACGTGCGCGTGGTGGCGTATGACCGCAGTTACGCGTCACTGAAGGACGAGTTCGACTGCCTCGAGATCGAAGGCCTGCACATCGTCAGCCGCGACAATCGTGTCAGTGCTCTCGGCACGCTCGCGCACAATCTGCACCGCGCCCGCAAGGCCATTGCCCGCAATCGCGCGCTGCGCCAATTGTTCGATCACTTTCAGCCCGAACTCGTGATCACCGACTTCGAACCTGCCACGGCCTGGCTGGCCCGCTGGCGCAACATCCCGCTGCTCAGTCTCGACAATCAACACCGCCTGCGCGACATGAAGTTCCGGGTGCCGGCTTCGCTGCTGCTGGACAAGTGGCTCACCCGGCTGATCATCGCGCTGATGATTCCGCGCCCGGACATCGCCCTGGCCACCTCGCTGGAACAGGGGCCGAGCACGCATCCGCGCACGCGCATCTTCCCGCCCATCGTGCGGCAACAAGTGCTCGATCTGCAGCCGGCGAACGAGGACTTCCATGTGGTGTATGTCACCAGCGCTTTCGATTCGCTGATCTACGCGCTCAGGTTCTTCGAGGACAGAACCTTCCACGTCTATGGCCATCACGCCGAGCGCGTGGACGGCAACATCCACTACCGCGCCTTCAGCGGCGATGCCTTCGTGCAGGACCTCGCCCGCTGCCGTTCGGTGATCGCCACCGCCGGCTTCACACTCATGAGCGAATGCCTGTATCTGCACAAGCCCCTGCTCGCGCTGCCGATGACGGGGCAGTTCGAGCAGCAGGTCAACGCCCTGTTTCTGGAACGCTCAGGCTGCGGCATGAATGCGCGACGCGCGAGTGTCGAGGTGCTGCAGACATTCTTCGCCCGGGACGACCAGTGTCGTGCAGCGCTGCAGGACTACAACGCCGCCCTGACGGCGCGCGGCTGCGAACCTTATGGGGGCAAGGCGATCCAGGAAACGCTCGACAGCCTGCTGGCCGAGCTGCCGCGCCGCGCGCCCCCGGCCCTGTCCTTCCCCAACCCCAGCACAGGAGTTGCCGATGAACGCCGTGATACGCCACGTTGACCGCTTCGACCGTTTCACCTTCACCTGGCTGCATGGGAGCCTGCGCGTCTCTCGCTACAAGGCCATCCGCTGGATCTCGCACACCGGCGACGGGCTGCTGTATGTCCTGGCCGCGCTGACGGCCCTGCTGCTGGACGCCGCGCGCGGCCAGCACTTCTTCACGGTGGTGGCGGCAGGCTTCGCGCTGGAGCGCGCCCTTTACTGGGTGCTGAAGAACAGCATTCGCCGGGACCGGCCCGCCGTCGGCCTGCAGTCCTTCCGCGCCGCCATCACGCCGTCGGACCAGTTCAGCTTCCCCTCCGGGCACACGGCGGCGGGCTTTCTCTTCGCGACGCTGGTGCTGCACTGCTATCCCCCTCTGGCCCCCCTGTGCTACGTCTGGGCGAGCCTGGTCGGCATGAGCCGCGTGCTGCTGGGCGTGCACTACCCCACCGACATCCTGGCCGGCGCCACCCTGGGCAGCAGCAGCGCCCTGTGCGTGCTGCTCCTGCTGCCCGCCGTGCAGGGCCTGGCGGGCTGAATCGCCAAACGCGGACGAGCCGGCTAGACTAGCGGCCCCGCAACCAGCAAAAGCGCCGCTTCATGAATTCTGGCTCCCCCTGGCGGGCCCTGCTCGGGCTCGAACGCAATACCACCAGTCATGCCGAGAAACTGCTCAGTGCCTTGGGCGCTTTCCTCGGCATCCTGCTGGTGTACGGACTGAGTGCTCACGTGCTGAGCGAACCCGCCAGCCGGACCCTGGTGGTGGCCTCCATGGGGGCGAGCGCCGTGCTGCTGTTCGCCGTGCCCCACGGGGCGCTGTCGCAGCCCTGGCCCGTGCTCGGGGGCAATGTGCTCTCTGCCCTGCTTGGCGTGGCCTGTGCGCGACTCATCCCAACGCCGCTGCTGGCCGGCGCCACCGCTGTCGGTCTGGCGGTGGGCGTCATGTACTACCTGCGCTGTCTGCATCCGCCCGGCGGTGCCACGGCCCTCACCGCCGTCATCGGCGGCCCCGACATCCAGGCCCTGGGCTTCGACTATGTGCTCATGCCCGTGCTGGGCAATGGGCTGTGCCTCCTGCTGATGGCGTTTCTCTTCAACTACGCCTTCACGTGGCGGCGCTACCCGGCGGCACTGGGCAAGCGTCACTCCCCCACCGCCCTGCCAGCACCCGCGCTGCGCGATCTGGAACTGACCCAGGAAGACTTCGCGGCCGCCATGCAGCAGCTGGATTCCTACGTCGACATCACCGTGGACGGCCTGACCGAGCTGCTGGAGCTGGCGCGGGAGAATGCGGCACGCGACACCCTGCACCCGGCGCAGATCCTGCCCGGTCACTGTTACAGCAACGGCCGCCTGGGCCGCCAGTGGAGCGTGCGCCAGATCATCGACGCCGCCGAAGGCGCACCGCCCGGCAAGGATCAGGTCATCTACAAGGTCCTGGCCGGCGACGGCGCCTGGGAGACCGGCCTCTGCCTGCGCAGCGAGTTCCGCCAATGGGCGCGCTTCGAAGTCGTGCAGGAGAAAGGCCACTGGGTGAAGGTGCAGGAGCCGTGACCCTGCGCCTGCAAGGTCGGCGCTGCGCCGGGCACAATCACGAACATGAACACCACAGGAGTCCCCCCACATGAGCACCCCCTCTGACCGCGGCCCCTTTCTCGTCGCCGTCGAACTCGCCACCCGCCTGCCCGGCGTGGAAGTCAGCACCGCCCAGGGCACCCCTGCCCTGACCCTGGATGGCCGCCTGCTGGCCCGGCTGCGCTCCGATGCCGAGGGCTGGCTCGTCACCCGCTGCGACCTCGCCGAGCGCGAACGCTTGCTTGTACAGGCCCCGGAGGTGTTTCATCTCACCGAGGCCTATGTGAATTACCCGATGGTGCTGATCGATCTGGCCAGAATCGACCGCGAGACTCTGGGCCGCCTGCTGGAACAGGCCTGGCGTCACCTGGCCTCCCCTGCACGGCTGCAGGCGCACGAACAGACTGCTACCCCTTGAACCCCCTGTCATTTCTGGAGACCACGATGCACACAACAACAAGAAGCACGTTCCCCTTCGCCTGGCGCCCCCTGCTGGCCCTGAGCACCGCAGCCCTGCTGAGCCTCGCGGCCGGGCAGAGCCAGGCCCAGCAGTCCGATGCAGCCCGCCTGCAGGCCCTGATCACCGGCGAGCACCGCAGCGCGGCCAATATCGCCCGCAATGCCGCCCGGCACCCGGTGGAAACGCTGCAGTTCTTCGGCCTCTCCTCGGGCCAGACGGTCATCGAGATCCTGCCCGGCGGCGCCTGGTACACCGAGATCATCGCGCCCTTCCTCAAGGGCAACGGGGTCTACTACGGCGCCCATTTCTCGCCGCGCTCGCATCTGAGCTACCAGCCGCCGATGCTGGAGGCGTATCAGGCGATGCTGGCGGCCAACCCGGAGCTGTATGGCGAAGTGCGCGTCACCCACCTCTACCCGCCCACCGAGACGCAGATCGCCCCGCCCGGCTCGGCCGACCTGGCGATGAGCTTTCGCAATGTGCACAACTGGATCATGGCCGGCACGCAGAAGGAGCACTTCGCCGCGTTCTATGCCGCGCTCAAGCCAGGCGGGATTCTGGGCATCGTGGAACACCGCGCCCCCGAGGGCAGCAGCATGGAGGTCATGGAGACCACGGGCTATGTGACCCAGGACTATGTGATCGAACTGGCCACGCAGGCGGGTTTCGAGCTGGTGGCGACGTCCGAGATCAATGCCAATCCGCTGGACACCAAGGACCATCCGGAGGGCGTGTGGACGCTGCCGCCCACGCTGCGACTGGGGGATACCGACAGAGCGAAGTACATGGCGATCGGCGAGAGCGACCGCATGACGGTGAAATTCCGCAAACCGCTGCAGCCCACCCGGCGCTGAGCCGGGCTGGCGCGGTTCAGTGATGGGCGTGCTCATCCGCGGCGGGCGCTTCTTGCCAGCCGGGGTGAGCGAAGTAGTGACCGTAGTCCCGCAGCGCCGCCTGGATGGCGGGCAGACCGTCCTGCGCCAGCGGTGAGTTTTCCAGAGCGGCGGCTGCAGCCAGCAGCCGACCGAGGATGACATGCAGATTGGCATCGGCATCCGCCGGCAGCTGACACTGCGCAATCATGGTGTTGACGCTGCCGCGCACCGCCTCGGCCAGTTGCGTCGCCTGCGGCTGCGAGAGCTGCGCGGCTGCGAAGGCCGGGGCCAGCATGGCGCTGGCCACGCGGATCTGCAGCATGCCGCGCCGCAGCGGCTCATCCGTCTGCCAGGGTTCCCCGGCATTCAGACTCAAGGCCGCATCGGCGGCGTGAGCGTGCTCGTGCCCGTGGGCGGCGTGCGCGTCGGTCGCCGAGGGTGCCTGGGCCAGGGCAATCTGCCCCAGCAGGATCGCTGACCCGAATGCCAAAGCCCTTGCTGCGTGCTTCATGCGATGCTCCTGAAAGACGGCCGCGCGGCACTCCCCGCGCGGCCCTGATCGATCAACGGGCCGAGTACTTGGTGAAGGCGCCACCGGCCTGGCTCAGCGAGTTCGGGCCTTCGGCCGCGAACACCGTGCCATCGGCATCCACCGCCACCCCTTCCCCTGCCGTGCCCTGATACACGCGATCCTCACGCTCGAACGGCTGGATCAAGCCCTCAACATGGTCGTGATCGATGTGACCGATGCGCACGCCATTGCGCCAGCCCGGGTGGTTGGTGGGGCTGGACTCGGAGTCGATGGCGTAGAGTCTGTCGTCGTCAGTGATGAACAGTCCGCTGATGCGGCTGAACATGTAGCGGGATTCCAGGTAGTTGCCGTCCTGGTCGAAGATCTCGATGCGGTGATTGCCCCGGTCAGCCACCCACAGACGGCCGCGGGAATCGAATTCCATGGCGTGCGGCGTGCGGAACTCGCCGTGCTGCACCCCGATCTGCCCCCACTGCTTGATGAAGGTGCCGTCCGGCGCGAACTTCATGATGCGCGAGGTCTCGCCGTTGGCGCGGCCCTCGGCCATGGCCTGGTTGGTGATCATGCCCTGGGCGTTGTGGCCGTCGGAGACATAGATGCTGCCGTCCGGGCCCACGATCACGTCATTGGGCTGATTGAAGTGAGCTTCGTCGTTGCCCGTCTTGCCGGGCGTGCCCAGGCTGAGCAGCAGCTCGCCCGAGGGGCTGAACTTGTGCACCTGCTGGCCCTTGGTCTCATCGGCATTGGTGGCGAAGTCCGTCACCCAGACATTGCCCTCGTTGTCCACGTGGATGCCGTGGGGCGTGACCATCACGCCGGCCCCGAAATTGGCCAGCACCGCGCCGGTGTGGCGGTCGAACTTGAAGATCGGGTCCACCAGGTTGGTGTCGCAGGTCACGGGCGCACCGGCGCCGAAGCTGCCCGCGCCGCAGCGCTCATAGGCCCAGATGTGGCCGTCGATCGGGTCGATGTCGATGCCCGCAGTGGAGCCCCAGGTGCGGCCGGCTGGCAGTTCACCCCAGTTCTGGGTGACCACCGGGTTCGGATTGGGCATGCCCACGCCGCTGATGGGATTGCCCACCGGCGCGGCCGCTGCCACCGGCGCAGGGGCTGCCGCAGCCGCAGCCGGAGTGGCCGTGGCGGACGCGTCGCTGGGGGTGGTGGCATCGCTGCAGGCATTGAGCAGCACGGCCGAGGAAATCAGAGTGAACAGCAGCTTGCGTGATGAGGACATGATGACTCCTGAAGGTCGTTGTTATTGTGCGTGGTCATGGGCAAGGCGAGTCCGCTCGCGGCGGAACTTGTCCGCGAGCATACGTGCTGCAAGAGGGGCGTGGCAACCTCAGGGCGTGCGCTCGTCGCTGCGCAGACTCAGTTCCACGTGGAAGGTGGCGCCCTTGCCCACCACGGAATCGAAGCCGATGCGGCCGCCCATGCGCTCGACGAGTTCGCGGGTGATCGCCAGCCCCAGCCCCGTGCCCTTCATGCGGCGCGTGTCGGACGGGTCGGCCTGGGAGAACTTCTGGAAGATGTGCGGGCGAAACTCCTCCGGCACGCCTTGCCCGTCGTCCTCCACCGCCACCCGCACCCAGGCGCCGCGGACACTGACCCGCACGCGCACGGTGCCGAAGGGCGGGGAATACTTGGCGGCATTGGAGAGCAGATTGGTCAGCACCTGGTGCAGGCGCTCGGTATCCACGGACACCAGGGCCTGGTCCGCGCGCTCAGTGATGGCCAGCAGCACCGGGAACTGATCGGCGAAGGACTGGTTCTCGCGCACGGCCATCTCCACCAGCGGCATCAGGGGCTGGGTCTGCAGGTGCAGGGTCATCTTGCCGGCCAGAAGTTTCTCCATGTCCAGCAAGTCGTTGATGAGGAAACTCAGGTGCTGGCTGTTCTTGTAGGCGATGCTCAGCATCTGCTGCACCTCGCCCGAGACATGCCCCAGCGCGCCGCCTGCCAGCAGGCCCAGAGCGCCGGCGATGGCGGTGAGCGGCGTGCGCAGCTCGTGGCTGACGGTGGAGAGAAAATCGCTCTTCATCTGCTCGACGCGCTTGCGCTCGCTGACGTCCTCGATGATGGACCAGATCAGCCGCCGGCCGGATTCCTCCGTCACCAGCAGCCCGTTGAGCACCACCGGGTAGCGGCTGCCATCCTTGCGCAGGTACTCCTTCTCGTAGGGGCCGTAGCGGCCGAGGCGGGTCAGACGCTCCAGCTGCACGGCCTCCTGCGTCTCGTACTCGCGGGGCGTCACATCCCAGAAGCTCAGGGCCAGGAATTCCTCGCGGGTGTAACCGCCCGACTGCAGCAGGGCATCGTTCACCTCGATGAAGGCGCCGGTGTCGAAGTCGTTCAGCGCGATGCCCACCGGCGACAGCTCGAACAGGCCGCGCAGCCGCGCCTCGCTGGCCAGCAGCGCCATGGCGGCATTCTGCTGCTCGGTGATGTCGGTGTGGGTGCCGTACATCCACAGTGGCTTGCCGTCCGGCGTCCAACTCACTACGCGGCCCCGGTCGTGCACCCAGACCAGATGCCCGTCGCGGTGGCGCAGGCGGCACTTCACGTCATAGAACGCGGTCTCGCCCCGAAAGTGACGCTCCAGCGCCGCATGCGTGAGTGGCTTGTCCGCCTCGTGCGAATACTGCAGCCAGGTGTCGATGGTGGTGGGGCCGAGTTCCGCCAGTGTCATGCCGACAATGCCGGCCCAGCGCTCGTTGTAGATCGTCTCGCCGGTCTGCACGTTCCACTCCCAGGTGCCGATGTTCATGCTCTCGATCACCGCGCGCAGCCGGCCCTTGCTGGCCCGGATGCGCTCGGCATCGCGCTTGGCGCTGGTGATGTCCGTCTGCACCGCCATGAAGCCTTCCAGGCAGCCGTCGGCCCGGCGCAGCGGATTGCAGTTGATGTTGACCCAGTAGGCCTGACCTTCGCGGTGGTAGTTGATGATGTCCTCGTTGAAGGACTCGCCCCGGCGCAGCGCGTCGCTCATGCGGGCGATGACCTGCGGGTCGGAGTCCGGCCCCTGCAGCACCGCACCGGGGCGCCGGCCCTGAAGCTGCTCCAGCGCATAGCCGGACAGGCGCGTGAAGCCCGTGTTGATCCACTCCACGCAGCCCTCGGCATCGGTGATGATCACGCCATTGGTGGTCTGGCTCACCACCTGGGACAGGCGCGCCAGTTCGCGCTGATTCTCGCGATGGCGCTGCTGCTGGCGCAGTGCCTCGACCATCTGCCCCGTGGTCAGCAGCAACGGCTGCAGGAAGTCCACCAGGGTCTGGTCATAGCCGCCCGGGCGGTTGGCGATGCCCAGCATGGCCACCAGACGCCCCTCCTGAAAGATGGGCAAACCGAGGAAGGCCAGCAGCGGCGGATGTCCCGGCGGCAGACCGCCACTGCGGGAATCGCTGGCCGGATCGTTGGCGATCACCGGAGCGCGACTGCGCACGGCGGCGCCGAACAGCGTGTCCAGGTTATGGAACTCCATGCCCTGCTCCACGTGCGTGTCGTAGAACAGCCGCGTCTCGTCGTCCCAGGCGATGTTGGTGATGGCATAGGTCTTCAGATAAGGCCGGCCGTCGCGCTCCAGCACCTCACTCAAGAAGCCGTACTCGCTGTCGGTCAGCGCCAGCACATCGTTGAGCAGCCCCTCGAAGGCCCGGTGCACGGCCGTCTCGCGGATGAAATTGGCCTGGGCGCGGGTGACGATCTGCTGCAGCTGCTGCATGCGCTGCAGCATGTCGCTCTGGCTGCGCTGATCGGCCAGATTGATCTCGGTTTCCACCAGATCGGCCAGATCGCGCAGCAGGCGCCGGTCCTCGGCTCCGAACTCACGCGGCCGGGTGTCGATGATGCACAGGGTGCCCAGGCGGAAGCCGTCGGCGCTGCTCAGCGGCGCGCCGGCGTAGAAACGGATGTGGGGCGCGCCCTGCACCAGGGGATTGTCAGCGAAGCGCGCATCGGCGGCAGCGTCGGGCACCACGAACAGATCGGGTGCCAGGATGGCGTGGCCGCAGAACGAGATGTCACGGGCGGTCTCGCAGACATCCAGCCCCTGCCGCGACTTGAACCACTGACGCTCGGCGTCGATCAGCGACACCAGGGCGATGGGCACATCGAACAGCCGGCAGGCCATGCGCGTGAGACGATCGAAACGCTCTTCCGGCGGCGAATCCAGCAGGCCACGCACGCGCAGAGCCTGCAGACGCGGCGCTTCATTCGCAGGCAGGGGGGGAGACAGCATCGAACGCGGGACTCTCGGGATTCGTGGGTGTACGCAGAATAGGCACTATCGGCGCCCGGAGCAATCGCGAATCACCAGAGGGTGTCCAGCCCCGCCACGATGGCGGCCAGCGCCAGGGCCCACAGCAGACAGGCCAGCGCATCCAGCAGCAGATAGCGCAGCCGGGCGAAGCCGCTGATGCCCACCAGCACCGGCACGATGCTGCGGATGGCGGGCACGAAGCGCCCGATGAAGATGGCGGCTGCCCCGTGGCGCTGCACCATGGCCTCGGCCTTGAGCAGGTTCTGCCGGTAACGCTGGGCCAGACGCAGATGGTGGAAGCGCGGCCCGAAGTGGCGCCCGGTGAGAAAGCCGCTGTGATCGCCCAGCAGGGCCCCGGCCCAGGCCAGCGCGATGATCTGTGGCAGGCCCACGAGGCCCTGGGTGTAGAGCAGCGTGGCTGCCGTCACCAGCAGCACGCCCGAGACGAACAGCCCCAGGCCTACCGCCGCCTCGGCAAAGGCCAGCAGAGGCACCAGCCAGAGGGCCTGGTCCCGATTGTTGTCCAGCCACTGCATCAACCATGCATCCACATTCCCCTCTCCCGGCGCGCCAGCGCCACAATAATGACGAGCAACACCAGGAGATACGCAGGAAACCACGCGAGCGCATCAATGAAGAGCGCCTCTTGTTCCACGTCGCCAGAAGCCGCGCGCAGGGCCGCGACCAGCGCCGTGTAGAGCGCACTGGCCAGGCCCAGCCCCAGGTTCAGCGCGAGCCCCTTGAAGCTGAGCACCGTGGCGCGCAAGGACGAATCCACCGCGCGGTTGAGATAGAAACTCGCCTGGAACTGCACCATGCCCATCACGGCAAAGGCACCCAC
>JACCEA011326210.1_pt1 | contig 17618 bp, 17 predicted proteins | sample 7449851 | NCBI WGS metagenome assembly JACCEA01 (sample SAMN15323453, study PRJNA562643) | freshwater metagenome | isolation source: river surface water | place: USA:Blue River Watershed | collected 2017-08-18
AACATTGGTGCAATACCGTGGTTGTGATGACGACTGCCTCCACGTGGTGCCATCGAAGAACTTTCTGACACACTGACATCATCATGTTGAAGTGGCTCATGTGACTGCGGAATAGGGGGTCTCCTTGGCGAGGAAATTGGACGTTTGTCTTCATTTGTCTTTTCCGATGATTCCTCCAATAGCGCTGCTCGAGCAGGCGATCGATCATACTTGGGAGCATGAAATGATGATAACTCAGAAAGACTAGCTTGATCGAGTTGATCAATAAGAGTCGAGCTATCGTCAGGATTGCTAATATTGGTGGGAGCTGGACTAGGATTTCTACCTCGACGATCGTCATAGTGGTGTTCACGTTGTTGTGGAGGGGACCGAGAGCGAGAGTACTGTTTATCCCTTCTATCCTCCCTATATTCCAATGGTTCTCCGGAATTATTTACGTAATCTTTGTCTCTATATCTTTTTCTATCAATTTCCACATCTCCGATTCTTTCTCTATGTATATCTCTGTCTCCAAGACGTTCTCCTCGTCGTCCAGGAGTATCCCTTGTACCTTGTCGGTCACTACTCTGATCACGCCTCCCACTGCTGTTAATGTCTTCCCTCCTTCTCTGTTCATCATGAATTCTCTCCTTAGTTGAAGAAGATATATCTTCTGAATCTAACCAGAATGACTGTAACGCATTGCGGTTCTTCAGATATCTGGATGATGTGTCTGTTGCTTTATCATCAAAATCCATTTCGCGCACTGTACCTCTTTCCGTATCCACTTCCGTATCATGATCATCGACCTTCCTCAATTCAACATCCTCTACAAAACTGTGATCATCATCGATGTGTCTAGGTGGGATTGGAATACTTCTCTGCTTGTTGTGGGTTTCTGAGTCTTGAAACTCTCCTAATACCGTATCATAACGCTGAATCCGTTCTTGCGAATGATGTAACTCAGATTCTTCTTCATCTTTAAGATTCATCTGGTGAACCCATTCATCACGGCGAACGCGATCAACGAAAAAAAATCTATATTGAGGAACTTTACTGAAATAAAATGAGTAATGTCCGCCCTGGTCAGCGGAGATTACTTTTCCCACTTCCAATTCCAACCACGAAACTCTCTTGTTATTCGCTTTGATTTTATAAACTCGAATGTGCAACTGCCGTTGATTATCAAACTTGATCAACTCACAATATCTTTCTTTTGCTTGTGTTGTCTTTTTCCTACCCATAAAAGAGACCTTTTGCTCAGTGTCCAATACGTATATGTTTTCGGACAATACGACATGTTGCCCAATGAAACTATCTACTGCACTCATGATTTACGATGATCTATGTGTGATGGAAGAAGGCTTGAAAAGTATGAACCATCCAACCATCCTTTTTATTTGCTTGGATATGCATTGGGCAAGTAACGGTAATGTAAAAAGAGAAAATCAGTAGTAATGACTGGATTTAAGGAAATCATTATATGATGAGGGATCAGCACCACATTATTTTTGAAGGAAGTTACTATTGTGCCGTACCGACAACAACACAATATTGTTCCACATAAATATTAATACATAAAGGCAAAGTTGAAACATGTGCTGATTATAATCTATGATGTGAAATCTGGAAATGTGTTTTCGTGATGGAAAATGTTTCGAGAAATCGAATTGAATAAACTGCTCGGGGATTGACATAAATTACAACAAGTCCAAGAATAACAATTTTCTTATCAACATTAACCTCAAATAATTTGATAATTAGGTGATTATGGAACAACAAGTTATCCAGATCAGTCGACAGCAATATCATGGCAAATATGGGTCAAAAGCTTCAAGCCGCAAAATGAAGAGTGTTGAAGAAAAACAAAAACTATCTCAGCATCAACAACCAACTATTCAACAACATAAGATTGCTCCAAATCTACAAATATCCACATTAGCTGATCCAAAAGTAAAACAAAACTTAACTGCCGCGCAACAGCATCTAACAGAAGGTAGCAATTGTTAAATTCCAATCAAATTCTTTTAATATCAGATTTGATTATTTTCTGATTGCAGTAAAAGGAATATTTTCAAAAGTAGATAATGTGCTCAAGGATAGGAAAGAAATTTGTGAACAACTGAAATTGGAAATATTAGATTTACAAGGTCAATTAGAGTTTGTTCAAAAGACAGTGAAAGAGCATGCTGAAGCCTCTGCCATTCAACAGTCTTCTTTAGATTTGTGTCAAAGTCGATTGGAAGAACTAGAAGCTGATTATGAACGAGTGAAAAGGGACTCGATTGATCCAATGTCACATCTAGTGGAAGAAATAAACAAGGTTTCCCTGGAAGGTATCTGTTCAAGCATGCAATATTTTCTTCAAATATTACGGTAAATGTTTAGGTCAAGATATAGCAAGTATTATGATAGCCGAAGTGAACCAAGAGAATGATAAATTGATATCAGTCAAAGATTCCACTGAAAACGCAAGCAATCTGATGGAACGTGTTATTTCGAAGCATCGCTTGTTAGAAACAGGAATTAATAATATACAAAACAAATTATTGGATTTGAATGAAGAGAAGAAGGTAATAGCACAATTATTTCTCCATACTTTAATTTTTGACGATCATACATTAAGCAAAAGATGGAGTCTTTGAAAGAACTTAACCAAGTATTAGTCGCCAAAGAAGAATATGCTCAGAATATGAAAGAAGGTATGTCAAATCAATATGTCTATATATATTATTTATGGTGTTGTGAATTAATTGAATTAATCCATAGAGGTTGACATGAGTTGTAACGATTACTTATCACTGCTTCATCGAGAGGCACTTACTTTGCAACAAATCGACAACATGAAACTCAAGATATCAAAAAGTAATGATCACTTAATACATATCCAGGAGCAGAGTGATAAGTTCATGGAAACACATAACAATACCTTAATGGAGCTTGAAACAAAAATAAAACAAACTGAATTGCAAAACGAGAGTTGTAAGGTGCAACTTGAAAAGTTGGACCTTGAGATCGAACAAGCCAAAGCAAAAGAATGTAAGCGGTTTTTTTCCGAATTATGCTTGCCTCAAGAAAAATGTTATGCATTTCTATTAAGTGGCGGCAGAGCAAGCATTAAAAATTGCACGAGATAGGTTTGAAGCGCTTGAACAAGAAGAAAAGGAGTTGGATGTTGCGATTGAAAATGCTCAACAGGAACTATCAAGACAGGTGGAGCGAGAGAATGAAGTGACTGCAAATATAGAGAGGTTAAAAATGGAAATAGAGAGTGTTATAGCAGAGAATCAACATGATTATGAACGGACATGTCAAGCTTTGAAAGAGGTTCATGAGTTGCAATCTGACTGTGCACAACTTAATTGTCAATTAGAAGCTGTTAGTCAATATCAACTACTTTTATATTGCGTTACAAAATATATTTTTAAAATAGCTTCGAGAAGAACGAGATGCCAAATTGAAAGAAGCAGATGAGCAATTCGAAATTATCAATCATGAAATTAAGAATTTGGAGCAACAACTCCACAAAGCAATGTGTGAGGTACTGCCCGATGTAGTGATTGCACCCGCCACATCTTATTCCAATTCATCTAATAGGAACAACTCCTAGTTGAAAGAGCATCGTTCCAACAAGAAGATATCCTCTCGATCAATTTCGAAAACTCATTGAGATTGATAGAAAACAAGCGTATTGCAATGAAAAATGTAAGTTTTCTTTTGTTTGCTGCAATCGGGGTACTTAATTAAGTTTCAACTTGTCATAGGAAGAAATAAGTAGAGAAATTATGGAAGTAAGACCTTTGCTCGCATTGCATCAATAATAAATCATTTATTCTCTTATTAACATAATTTCGATATGTACAGCAAGAGGACGATTATCAACGTCTCTATGTGAAACAATTGAAACTGTTCCACGTAGAAGAACAGATACGAAAGTTGAAAGAAGAAGAAAATCGCCTTCAAAATGAATTTGATGAGATTACTACAGCTATTCCTGAAGAGATTGAATTGACAGAAGATGATTTACGCAATATTGAAGATGAAGTTCAAAGAGAAATGATACAAATCTACATGGATATGGATGCAGAGTTTGAATCTAAGAAAATGGAGATTCAGACGCGCATCGATGAGGTAATTCACTTAGTTTTCTGAATAAAATCTTAATTATTGTCACGCTTATGACAGATTGCAAATATCTCAATTGATAGTATTAATGCCGACTTAATTGGAGAGATTGCTGAACTGGTGGGTTTGGGGAATTCATAATATTTCTTAATTTATAATACAGAATTCGTCATTAGCAACAGCGACTGGAGAATGAGAAGAATAAAAGTACTTCCAAAACTTCCCAACAAGTGAATGAACAACCATGGAAATCATTACAGACAAGTTTGGATATGACAGAGGTTCATCTGCCTATAACTGAAGTTGTTGAGCCTCTACCAATCGAAACACCATCACTCATGCTAGAAACATTTCCGTTGTCTCCACCGAAGGAAAAATCTCCAAAGGTTCGCAAGAACAAAAGCAACAAGGACCCATCCCAAGCTATTCGAGGGAAATGCGCTCGAACCATCTCTCCTAATTTTCCGGAAAGAATTTCACAATCCACGATCAATAAAGCAACACCAATGATGAAAGGTCGATCCAGTAAACCACTCTCAACTGATTTGATCAATCACCAAAAAGAGGAGACGGTAAGCAATAACATTGAATGAATAAAATTTCTTGAATTAGCATCATAGGATTCAATGGATGCGGGACTTATACCCAAGCACAAGTCTAGTAGACGCCTAATCGGACAATTCGATACATCCATACCAGCAGTCACGAACAGGAAGAAGCCGAGGATTGATGTTGCTGTTCCGAAGTCATCTCTTGATGATTGGTTCAACGACAATTGTGACATTTAAGCTGAATTATGGATTTGATGGTTAAAACCTACTAATATTCCCTGCACATACTTAATTTTATCTATTACGATAAATTGTAAGAATTTTCACACTACTCTCTAGTACACAATAACTAACAACCTGCAACAACCAGGATAACCATGGGATCAGCAGCTCACTATATTATCTCTTCTATAGCATTTTTAATGAGACACTATCACTAGAAAAGCATTGCCGAATGTAGCAAGATATGGCAACAATTCCAGTAGCATATAAATTAACGTACAACTGATCGCTGCTAAAGATGACCACATAACCAGCAACACTGAAGACTATTAACCATAAGATTAAGTCAAGATTGACAGAGAAATCATCGTTTCGATCATACAAATTATCGCTTTGTCTAGAACGAACTATGTTTTTCCCACCACAATTCTCGCATTTGCAAAATTCACACCATTCCTCATAGCTTTTGAAATCTCTATTCTTCGGGCAATCGCATGAAACAACCTTAAAGGTAGGTCCAATTACAATAGAAGAGCCGTTGATACTAACAAGTTGCTCCGCCTTTCATAAGACAATTGATAAGACATCAAAAACATTTAGATTGCTAGCTAACTTACACCAGGAGAATTCGGGTCGAAGGGTTCAAGAACCGCACGAGGTCCACCATCTTCATGATAGCAATGCGGATTGCTTATCATTTTTCTACCAGCATTCGTTTTCAAATTCTTTAGAAATGCTAATCCATTCATTTCGCTTAAGAAACTAAGCAAAATCAAAAATAATTTATTCGACATGACCACCCTGGAAGATAATTCCTTACCTTGAAAAGTTAGAAGACGATCGAATGTGCAAATAAATGGACAATATTGTCAGACAGTAATTGATTCTTCCTGGACCAAAAATAGTATACACATCGGTGAGATCAAATCCAACAGGTTGACTATCATACAATTGTTTCCCAGCGAATAAAAACGATGGAATAGCAAGAGCTTGGGCGGAAAGGTACAATGCCAAGAAATCTGTTGTATATAACTTCTTATAACCATTCTTAGATTCAATGGTCCCATACGTTGTTTCTTTCTTTGTTAGTGTCACAACAGAGATAAATACCGACAAAATCAAGAAGCAGATTGCACAAGTAGAGAATATTACGTTACTTCTGCCTAGGTTTACGAATTGCGGCTTGTTAGAAGCAGTATAAATAATCGTCAACAAAAGAGATGTTGCAGCAAAGTCGTAGATATTACGGGCCAACAAATCGAGCGCAGATCCCACAGGTTGAATTCGAGAAAGCATCCCATGGAGATATTTCCAGGGATAACTAATAAGGCCAATTACGATTCGAAGTGGCAATGAGATCCAATAAGCAAGAAATGCTACAACTTGAATAACAAGACATATGATCACTTTCAACGGAATTGCTACCAAGATGCATAAGAACATATTCATAACTAACCACGTGGAATTTTGAGTGATCAAATTATTGCGAATAGAATATCCCACAACGATTGCTATAATCACAGCACCTATCACAGAGCATTCCATCAAATTAGACTGTACAGACTTAACCACTGAACTTAACAGCGTTTCATATGCATCCAGTCCCGCAGCGATCAAAAAGTACGACGCTTTCTTTTTGTTCTTCTTGTCTGAGGAACTTTTATCTCCACTGTTGCCTAATAATCCACGAAGAATATGGTTCGAAATGGATAAAATAACTACACCAATTACACACGACAATATCTTGGCAACATTTTGAACGAAGAACATCACCGCTGAGAGCATCATAGGATGTGACAAGAACTTACGCATGTGCAGTTCATCATACATATGCGCATCATGGAATAATGTATTTGTAATATTTCTGCTGACAAAACTGTTCAGATTCGCAATTTCTAATATTGATACTTCATCTACAGCTTCTCGAATTAAGTTTGAACCATGGAGAGGCAAAATTTCATGCCATGGAATGATTCCTGAGCCATGCCTTGAAATTTTAACCATGATATCATGAACAGCATTTGCTAACTCATGACACCATAAAATAGCATAATGATCAACTGGGAATCGAACATTAACCAATTGAGACGATCGAATGGTTACATGTTGTGGATCATCGTACGGCAAAATCGTTTCAGTCCATATTGATGGAGTAATATAAGCGAACGGGCTATTTGTATTATTAATCATAGCCTCTACAAGCACTTCATCACTTCTTTCCGCTGTATTATTTGGTGAAGTTGATAAAACTGTAATATTTACTGGAATTGTACTGTTGGAATTGCTGATCGTACCAGATATAGCATTGACTGCACTGACAACCAGAGTTGTGGCAGAAACAAAGTAGTGCTTCAAAGAGTCTTTAATTTGAAAATATTTTTCCAATGTATATACTCGTGTCTTTGGACCAGATATAGAAGAATTGCGAGGTCTAGCAGAAAGTTCGAACAAATCAGTGACATCAGAAGGCACCATGATGTCAATATCTCCACCACCAATGTTAACCAAACGTGTCCTACGAACGCATTTACTGGGACAATGCGGATTAAGACTAATTTTTTTGGAAGATTCTGGTACAGGAATACTCACAGCACATGCTGCTGAAGTGTTGTAACTTGCAGAAAACCAAGCTTTATTCACCGTATTAAACAAGAACTCAAAAGAGCTATCCGGTCCGTAGGGCGCTCTAATATCAAAATTAGATATTGCGTACCAATTTATTTGCTGATTTACGCTTACCTGGTTATTGGCGTGCTGAGCATAAATATAGTGTTGACCATACATTTTGGATGGTTACTTAAGAGCATACTTGTCCGCGCAATCATTCCACCATACGAATGACCCAAAATTAAAACATTGACATCTACTTCATAAGTTAGATGAATGCATGGATTCTCAAACAAATTATCCAAAGAACTGTACCTGGATTAGTTGTTTCATATAAATCCCGAATTTGCTTCAAAGCTTCATTGGTAAAGGCCGCTTTATCAACCACATCACCAGCATGTAGGGCAACTGGACCTTCATTGAAATCTAAAGCGAAATACTGAAAAAACTGATCTTCATTGTGCATATTGGGTAATTCAGACGCAAATGATCTGGATTGGTGATGACTGGATTCCATGTGTGCATTAGGTATAATGATAAAGCATCATCAGATGTTTTAGTTACCTTCCAAGGTGCCCAGGGATAAACAAAACTGGTTGTGGATTCAACTTTTTTGATGACCCATTGGATATCTTCCTCAAATTATACTCCCATCCAGTCATATTGTAGATTACTGGGTACTGCGCGGGTCTTGAATACGTCATTTTGCATGGATTTCCATTCAACACTTGACGATAACCGACAAATCCCGTCAATAGGTAAGTCAGCGCCAGCACAGTACCAACCCCTAATAAGAGGGTAAAATTCACCATTGTTGCCACACAGTTTATTTTGTTAACACAGTAGCTACGGACAGGCGATGTTGAGAAACTAGAGAAATCCCATCAATACCAAATACAGCTATATGATACACTGTAGTTATACAGAAAAGCAAAAGCAAAATGAACGGGCGTGGGGCGTGGGATGACATCCAAAATTGATAGCTTCTAGGCCTTACCATGTTAACAACAACTAATCATTTAATAGGAGGTTTTAATTAATTACATTCGACGTCGACATATAAGACCACCGAAAGTATAATGAATATTCATGCACACTACAACAAAAAAATTAATAAGGTTTAAATAAAACTATCATCGTAATCGTCATCAAAGCCAGCTTTGTCCAGTTCCGCTGCCATTTCAAGTTCAACGAAATCGACCTTCCAGCGAAGGAGACCACCTATTCCACCGAAACCCTTCGTAAATTGGGATCCTTCTTGAGATCTATCGGTAACGAACTCTAAATTTGCACCGAAAGATTTATAATTGTTTGCTAACCACTCTACCAACGTCATTCTCTCTACAATCTCCAACTGAACTCCTGTGACAGGATCGTGGAAGTGGGAATCATTCTGCTCTTGATCAGGAGACAAGTGGAGAACCTTCTCTTCCAAAGTAGCTGTGTTTTTCACAATTAAACGGTTCACGGTTAAGTTCTCCCACACGATCAATGTTTCCACTGCACTCATATCCAAAGCCTTCAAAGTATCCTCCACCATGAAACAATATTTACCTGTGTCTTGAGAGATTTCATCAAAATAACTTTGCAACAATCTCTTCTCTTGCACCAACTTAACATTTGCTAATGACTCAGCAGATAATTCAATTGCTTGGTTGAAGCCAGGGTCCATGCCGTACGACACATCGACAGTCTTGATAACAGCTTTTGCTAAACGTGGATCGAACATGTCCGACTGAAAGAGATCAGTTTTGAAATCAGCTGAGCCAGCAAGAATAAGACCAGCGACATTACACTTGTTGTCAGTGATAAAATATTGAACGGCCATTTCAGCACATTTTCTCACGTAGTTGTGGCGCTTTTCTAAACGCAAACGAGCGAAACGCAAAGCAGATTGACCACCACGGCCGTGCTTCTTTGGTAAATCGACTGTGAACTTGTGTAACACAGTACGTGTGTTACCTTGCAGCGTTGCATATAAGCAACCATTACCATCCATGACAATGAATCCAAACATATCGTCGTCTTCCAATAATTCGTTGAGAGCCTGCGAGAAGCAAGTGTTTATGAAATGGATGTCAAAATAGAATTCAAATAATCACCTCAGTGTGGAACTTATTGTCACATAAATACAAAGATGTATTAATTGGTTTGAAGGGCTCAAAATCAATGTTGACTCTTTTTTCTTTTCCTTCCTCAGTCAAAATGGTACCACAATAGATCACCAAACCATTATCTGGGACTCTGTTATACAACTTCAACTTCTGCTGCGTGGAAGTAATAGCATCGAGAACTGAGAGTCTGAGAGCGAATTGTAAATATCCAATGAAACGTGGGTGGATTCGCAAACTAACCTATTTACACGAGATTTAATATTGGACGCTGTACCGTACTCATCGACCAACATTCTGGCAATACGGGGGATTTGATCTCTTGGTGGAATGATCAATGAAATCATACTCGTTCCATTGCTGTAGAAATTTATCATCATTAGAACAAATTTTTTCATCGTTAAGAAATCCGCACAATCTTACCCTCTGGCAGCCTGCAAACTCTTAATAAGTTTCTTGACTTTCCACAATTCGACCTGGCGATCTTGAGCATCCAATCCGTCTCCCATTTCTATTGCTATGAGATTATTCTTACTACAGATGAAGATTGAAGACAAAAAAATATTTAACGTGGAGATAGAAACCCAAAACCATCAAACTTTGCTCAAGATTGAGGCCACTGGCCGACTGTTTGGGCGGTGAGATGACTGGCTGGCCGATGGTGAGGAAGTTTGGAATTCTGGGACTATGCGACTCAAATTTGAAATCCGAAATCCCAAACCCTCAAATTCTCACAATTGGTGCAACTGTATTCCCACACCATTCATCATCTAATTTGTTTGGTGCTGATGCTACTGCACGTGGCAGTGAATGAGCGATGGGGAAAGATAAAGGACTTAAAGCACCGCAAACTGAAACCAAGGCGGAAGAGAAGAAGCCAATTGCTAGGGGCCATAAACAACGTGGCGCTGGTACCGTAATAACTGCTAGACCGAATATTGTTACCAATGACGGTGTCACATTGAAAGCTCACGAACGACTTCCTTCTGTTCTATTGAATGAATATTGCCAAAAAGAAAAGCGCCCAAAGCCGCGCTACGAAGCAAATCCTCCTGGCCATCGAATGACAGTCATATTAGAAGATGGTAAAAACAGCAAAAATGACTTGTCATTTTCACCGATTCAAAACTTCGAAACGGAGACCCTTGCAAGAGATTTTGCTGCACTTCTTGCATTATTCCATTTTCAAAAAGCGCTACCATTGGAGAGAAAGTTACCAGAACCATTCTCAACGACTTGGATCGAAATGCTCAATGCGTCGAAAGGTCCAACTGGTGCAAATGCTGGTAGCAGTACGGGAAATCAAGCGAGTATTATTACAAAATCATCTGCGAAGGACGCAACTCAGCCTTCAACCAATGTTCAGACAAAAGAGTCTCCCAAAGTAGCTGCTCCTGATAGTGAATTCAAGGGAAAGAGCAAAATTCATGGCAACTTTGTTTGCAAACAGGAGACCGCTCCAAAGGAGGATCTGCAAGCACAGTGGCTTTGTGATAATTGTGGCAATGCCAATTTTGCTACTACTGCTGCAGGACTTCTTCGCACAAAATGTTTCAAATGTCAGACCCCTAAGCCCGAGAAATTTTCTACTGTCACAAAATCCACTGCTATTAACCAAAAGACATTCAAAGCACCCCCAAAGGCAGTTCTCGATTTACGAGCCCAAAATGCTCACGCGTCCCTGGCTGAGATAGAAAGAAAAGATATGGAGGAACGAGCTGCAAAGAATCGTCGATTAACTTATTTCGATGCTCTCAAGCGGGCTAATCGACCAAAGCCAATACACTTGAAGCCGACTATTCGAGAGCAGCTGGAGAAATTATTTGGTATTGAACACGTCACCGACTGTTCAACAAGTATTCGGGGATTGGAAGAATATTTGGAAGATGTTCTTGAAGAGGGAATCATTCCATTGGATATATGTTCCGTGAACTATCGAGAGCAGGCGGATTTGCTTCAAAGTGTCTGTCTTGACTTGTCGGACAAAGGTTGCTCAGACAAAGCTGTAGTGCTTGCCGTAAAGAACGCTGTCATTAACCGCAATGATGAGCTAGTGGAAGATTTTGCCGTAAGATATGACACCATCGAAGTCGAAAATACCAGTATTGTGGAGAAATCAAGATTCGTTCTTGAAAAGTTACTGCGCGAAATATTAGATACTTCTGTTTACGCAAAGATATCTGTAGTTGGACCGAACTCTCTCTCTTGTAGCAAAGCTAGCAAGCTCGGTAATGATTTAGGTTTTCCAGAAACTGTTGTGACAGTATTAGAGTCCTTGGGGTGGAGACAAGATTCCATTATGTTAGCGTGTCTTCAAATCTCGATTCATCATAAGTTGATTGGTACTCTACCAGAATTGCAATTGGAGGAGTATCTACCTCTATTGGTTCATTCTTTTGTATTAATCACTTCGACAAAAGCAAAATCTCCAATTGTAAATTTCTTTCGGCAGATAACGTTTAGATTAAACTGCTCAACATCTGCCGTTGAAGAGGAAAAGGAAACAATTTGTTCAATTTTGGGCGAGAAATGTGATTCCCGTCATATAACTATTGCTGACACTACTTTTCAGAAAATTATTATTTCAAACATCTCTTTGCAAGATTGTCTCAAGTTCCAACATTCTATTGACATTGAATTCGTCTTTCATAATGGATTGGATTATCCTGATCGAAACATTCCTTTGGTAATTCTTAAGAATTCCACGTCTGATCGAAGGACTGACTCTCGCTTAATTGCTTTAAATATTCTTGCTCAAGATTTAGCAAATAATGCATTGGGTTCAATGATAATATTTGAAGTTTACTCGATGATTATGGATTTTCAAGACAATGACCGTTTGTTTGAGGTTCTCAAAACCACCAAATTCTCAAAGGATATCATCGAAATATTTATTGAATATTATGATTGCCAAGAGAATATCCTTGAGCAAGACATTACTTCCAAGTTGTCAAAAGTTAATAACCAGTTGATATCCAACGAGCTTGACGACAATAATAGCGATATGAGCGACTATACTGAAAGTGAATCGATCTCCACTGCGACTAAATCTGCATCAAACAATCATCAAAATCGGACAAGATTGCATCCATTCTGGAGCAGACCACCGAATGGCAAAGGTTGCAATGGTTTTGATACTTGCAGTCAACAGTATCAAGAAATGTTTGAGACGAGATCAAAGCTACCTTCCTTCCAAATGAAGAATGAGTTCCTATCATTGCTTTCTTCAAATCGAGTCATTATAGTCACAGGAGAAACGGGATGCGGGTAAGTTAACATATTTTCCCATTCTGATGATCTAAATTTATTGCCACTTCCTTGATCAGTAAAACAACACAAATCCCCCAGTTTATTCACGAGCAAAATCAAGAATTGAAAATTCTTATATGCCAACCTCGTCGTTTGGCAGCTGTTGGTGTTGCGAGTAGAGTTGCTGAGGAGCAAGCATGTTCCATTGGCGATAGAGTTGGCTATATGGTGAAAGGGGACTCAAAAGTCAGTGTCAACACCAGAATTATGTTTTGTACATATGGTGTGCTTTTGAGAAGACTGCAGGTATGTGTCTTAATAGAGGCGGCTGTTTTTATTCCGAATAATGTTTTCTTTATGCAGGACGATGCTGAGATTCGCGGTGTTGATTACGTTGTTTTTGATGAAGTACATGGTAAGATTTAATATATTTGAATTTACCGTTGTAGTGAATTTCATACACTACAACAGAACGGGGCATTGATAGTGACTTCTGTTTGGCTCTAATGATGGAGGCGTTGGAAAAACGCAATTCATTGAAACTTATTCTTATGGTAATTCTTGTATTTATTTTCATTAGTAGGTTGTTTCATTTCAATTTTGGACAGTCTGCAACAATATCTACGGAACATTTTCGCTCGTATATCAAGCAGCAATTGAAAGTAGATTCTCTTCCACCTTTGTTACATATTCCTGGATTCACCCATCCAGTTCAAGAAATATACAAAGGGGATTTTGAAGATTTAGTTCGCGCATATCCATTAATTAACGATGCCCCTAATTCAAGTGAAGATGATGAAGACTATATGGGCAATGCATGTCATAAATCCAACTCAATTGGTGGATTTCGTGGGGGGAATTTGAAGCGGAAAGATGTTGATTATGATCTGCTGGTAAAATTAGTATTTTATTTAATCAAAGGAAGTGCTCCCATTCAGGATGCCTCCCAGAGACCATTGTTTCGAGCAGCTTCTGGTTGTATTTTGATATTTTTACCTGGTGTGCCCGAAATCAATAGATTTTTAGACTTTTTTCGGCAATATTGGAAACCTGATCCAAATTGTCCGAAGACAAATCTCATCGCATTACATGGAAATGTACCACCTCAGGAACAAAAGAAAGTATTTCAATTGGCATCACGAGGCACCATCAAAATTGTTGCTGCTACAAATGTTGCTGAGGCATCGGTTACAATTCCAGATGTTACTGTGGTTGTTGATACATGCCGTGTGAAAGAAATGGGTTATGACCCTGAAACTCAAGCTTATGGTCTAACATTAAAATTCGCTGCAAAAGATAGTTTGAGACAGCGCAAAGGACGTGCTGGTCGTGTTCAGGAAGGACGTTGTTTCCGTTTGATTACTTCCGGTACTTTTGAAAAATTACCTGCTCATTCAATCCCAGAAATATTGCGTTTACCATTGGAGAGCGTCCTTTTACAAGTATGGGCCATGAAGAGTGTTCAAAGAGGTAGTCGAGAAATCAGTAATGTTCCTGAAGTCAGCATTAAATTGTTGAATAGATGTCCTGATGCACCAAGTGCTGCATCCATTCAATCCGCTCAAGAAGTTCTTACTGGTTTGCAGGCGATCAACCGGGAAACTTGTCAATTAACTAATCTCGGTTGGCATCTGTCACGATTACCTTGCACTCCCCGTGTCGGTCGCTTGCTAGTTTATGGCTGCCTTTTAAATTGTATTTTCCCCGTCGCCTGCGTTGCGGCAACCATGACTTTGCGATCCCCATTTGTAACATCTCCTGACGCTGAAACAGTCAATAAAGTACAAGCTGCAAAGGTTTGCTCATCCTCGATAATAGTTGATGCCCATATTGATTTTTCACTCTTTTATGCACATTGATTTTAGGAAAAATTTTCAACTGGTGGTCTCTCTTCTGATTACAACATCATTGTCAAGGCTATGATTGCTTTTCAAACTTGTCAAGACCAACGAAAGTGAGCTAATTTTTTATATCCTTGAACCTCCTAATAATGATTTGGTCTATAAATTGCAGGTTTTGCAGAGAACATGGGTTGGCGTACGAACGAATGCAAGAAATACGACAATCAATGCGTGAATTTATGGAAGATTTGGTAGATATTGGATTGCTTTCAACTGTCAAAAATGGCATGGACCTGAATAACCCAATAACCAACGGCAATTCTTATCGTATTAACTTGTTGGCGGCCACTTATTGTGCTGGCCTTTACCCTCAAGTTGCCAAGGTAATTCGTCCTCCAAAGCGTTTTATGGAAGTCATGGGAGCAGCTGTCGAACGTGATACTGATGCAAAGGAAATGAAACTATATGTTCCACGTGTTTCTACTTCTACAGATAGTGACCCTTTCAAATCTCCGGTCGGGATTAATTTCCCTCGTCATGCTAATGCAGACTTTGATATCAGCACGGAAGATCTTCAGCGTGTTTACGTTCATCCAACTAGTATAAATTTTCAAAACAATGCGTTCAAAGCATCCAATTATATCTTGTATGGTGAGAAACAGGTTGTTCAGTCAAATTTTGTGAATGAAAAAGCTGGACCATCGTCAAGTCAAATTGATCTTACTAAGATTTATTTACGAGATACTTCTGAAGTGACTGCATATTCGCTTCTCTTTTTTGGTGGTGATTTGGAATACAACCATGATGCGGGAGTTATAGTGGTGGATAATTGGATAAGGTAATTTCTCATCCTGATGCACATGCGTATGGTATTTCTAAGTAATTTCTTGCTATTATTTTCAGCTTTGCTTGCTCTGAGAGAATATCTGAATTGGTAAAGCGGATTAGATTAGAATTTGAGAAAGTTTTAGCTTCGAAGATTGAAAACCCACAGAAAGACTTGACAACCAACACATTATTGAATATCGTTTGTGAGTTACTGGACTCATCGGAAGAAGAGAACCGCTGAAGCAATTCTAAGCAATCTTCAAAATAATTATTTTTAGTTTAAGTTATGGTTGATGCACAACATCCTTTAATACACCTTCGGGACTACAATCCAATATAATTCACTTTTTGATTCATTTTACAGATCGAAAGGCCCCTTAGTCTCCAATGCGGCTTTGAAATTAACCCGATAATATTTGGGCCACAGCTTTCCTGTCAATAAAAAATTATTCTTTACAGGATCAAAAGCAATCCCATTTAAAACATCTGCCTTGGGAGAGCGTTTCGCTTTAGGGTACAATTCAGCCAAATCATATCGCTCAACAACCCGACCGGTTTGAGAGTTTACTTGTAAGATAATATCTTTGTACCAAATATTGATGAATATAAAACCATTGATATACTCCAACTCGTTCAAGTAAACAATATTTCTTGATGAAACTGGATCGTAAACCTTCATGTCGCGTACTTTAACAAGTTTTTCATTGCCATCGTTCGCCTTCGGAAATTCATAAAACAAAATGTGTTCACTACCGTCACTCAAAATTAATTGTTTTCCATCAGTAGTTAAGCCCCATCCTTCGCCATTGTAACTATCATAACGTTTTGTGTCTAAAAGTTCCAAAGTTTCGCGATCAAACATGAACAGCTTCTTATTTTTCCACGAAATCATGTACAACGTATTATTCATCGCGGTCAAACCTTCTGCAAATATTTCTTTTTCAATGGAACGTTTCTGAACAACCTGGCCAGTTGCAAGATTAACAATCCGTAAAGATGATTTTCCATACAATCCACAGCTCTCATATAATTTGCCATCATATATAACTAACCCTTGAGTAAAGCATGCCTCGTCATGTGGGAGTTCCTCAACTGCCTCCTTTACAATTTCACCAATTTGATATCCAGAGACATTTAAATATTGCACAAATGCAACAAAGACAAATATCAGCAATAGCGGAGACATTTTTGTTTCCAATAAAAAATGAAAGAATTTATTTGCTACTTCTATTTAATTTGCGGACTGCTGAATGACGGATTTATTCCAGCTTTTTACTCTTTACACAGGAGAATTACTTTTGTGTTATAGTCGCGGGTGCCGCCCACACTGCTGGGGCCGCCGACTGGGCTGCTGGGGGCTGTGCTTGAGCCTGCTGAGATGTTCCCAAATCCGCATCTCAAGCAATTTCCAACCGAAAAGTCCACACTTTTTAAGAAGTCAGAACAGTGTCCATCATTAATTTTGAAACCCTTGAATCTTTCAAGCTTCAACATATATTGTCGTGTAAATGATTCATATTGATACCTCCTTTGTATCAGACGATTCCTCCGACGACCACAATCTCACTGACCAGCTCAGCTTAGACTTGAGTTTGGATGATGATGATCATGTGGGAGAATCATTTGAATCCAGCTCACATTGTGACGAGGATACAACAAAGGAAGATTTGACTCTTCAATCATATGTTTACGAGCAAGACTCCTGTTATGATGAGAAGACATTGAAGATAGGATTGAGCGAACTCAAAACAATTGATGATGCAGCAACGCTTTGTCATGAGTATCATGGAATCATCGATCAAAATGTACTTCCTCTCATTTTTTTATCTCCTGAAACTATAGAAAAATATGTTCCAATTATGATAGAAGAGTTTTTGTTGTCAGTTGAAGAAATATTCTCTGTGGATATTTCAGATCAGAAAAGAATTCAGATGAAGACCTCCATGGTCAGTCCTCTCCAACTTATGTGGCAGACAATATACAAAGGAAGTAGTCAACAGTTCATCAATAGTATATTGAATGCCTACTTCGATGGAATATGTTGTATGTTCTTGGCAATCGGGTTCAGTCATGACGACCCCATTCCGGCGACAGGATTGATTAAT
>JACCEA010337935.1_pt1 | contig 17601 bp, 14 predicted proteins | sample 7449851 | NCBI WGS metagenome assembly JACCEA01 (sample SAMN15323453, study PRJNA562643) | freshwater metagenome | isolation source: river surface water | place: USA:Blue River Watershed | collected 2017-08-18
CGACGGGTCAACCGTTCCAAGAGCAAGAGAACCAGAAAGGAGATCAGTAAAATCAGCACCGAGACGGACGTGGCCGCCTGGGGGTTGTAGCTCTCGATCTCCCCATACACATAGACGGAAGCGACCTGCGTCTTCATCGGAATATTGCCCGCCACGATCACGATGGACCCGAATTCGCCGAGCGCCCGCACGAAGGTGAGGAAGACGCCGGTCAGCAGGCCGGGCAGGATCGACGGGACCGTGACCTTCCAGAAGGTGATCCAGGGGCTGGCTCCCAACGTGAAGGCTGCTTCTTCCTGATCGCGTTCGAGGCCCATCAGCACCGGTTGCAGAGAGCGGATGGTAAACGGCATGGTCACAAACACCATAGCGAGGATGATCCCGGGCTGGTTGTAGAGCACCGCCATCCCGCCCTGTTGAAGCCAGGTGCCCAGCAGACTGGTCGGTCCATAGATCGCGGCGATCATGAGGCCGGCAACCAGGGTTGGAATGGCAAAGGGCAAATCGACGAGCGCGTTGAGGAGCCACCGGCCCGGGAATTCGTAGCGTACCAGCACCAGCGCCGACAAGGTGCCGAACAGGGCATTGATGGCGGTCGCAATGGCGGCGGTTTCCACGGTGAGCCACAGCGCTGCCGCAGCTTGGGGAGCCGACAGATCCTGGATGAACCGGTCCCATCCGGCCGCGAACGATTGATGTGCCAGCGCCGCGAGGGGCAAGAAAATCAGCACGAGCACATAGCCGACTGCGGCAGATCGTAAGGCCAGGCTGAGCAAGAGATGAGCGGTCATACGAGCGTTCTACGTTGCTGGTTACGGTCACGCATGTTCGACAGGCACCATTCCTATCATTGGTCGTGATGATTCATCACGAATCATTTTCAAAGGAGGCTGCTATTTCTTTGCCACGTCCTCGACAATCTTCGTCCACAGACCTTGCGCGCCGAACAGCTTGGTGCTCACCTGATCCCAGCCGCCGAGATCTGCAATCGTGAAGAGTCGAGCCGGTAGTGGGAGCGTGGTGGCCTGGGTACCGGCATTCTTGTCCAACGGGCGAAAGCCCAATTCAACGAAGGCAGCCTGTGCCTCCGGTCCGTGGAGAAACGCGACGAACGCTTCAGCGAGATCCCTGGCCTTGTGGCGGTCGGCATAGGTGTCGACGACCGCCGCCGGGTTTTCGATCCAGACGGTTTCGGCCGGCACGATGATTTCATAGGGCCGTCCGCTCTTCACGCGCGGCAGCAACTCGTTTTCGTAGGTGACGATGACATCGCCGACGCCGCGTTCGAACGTCGTCACCGATTCACGGCCGCTTTTGTCCATGACCTTGACGTTGCGTTGGACGCGGGTCAGCAAGTCCACGGCCTGCGAAGCCGCCGCCTCCGGGGCGAGGGGCTTTCCACCTGCGCGCTGCTCCGCCAGTTTCAAGCCGGCGCCATAAATCGCGATCACATCCCACATCGCGCCGCCGGATGTCTTGGGATTCGGGTAGAGCACTTCCACGCCGGGGCGCGCGGCATCGTCCCATCCCTTAACGCCTTTAGGATTGCCCTTGCGTACGCCGAGGGCCACGACCGATGCGGAGATCATGCCCCCATGGGGTGCCTTTCTCCAATCATGGGTAATCAATCCGGCTTTGACGATCTGATCGACGTCGCCTTCCAGCGAGAGCACGGCGACATCGGCATCGAAACCTCCGATGATAGCCCTAGCCTGAGCGCCCGAGGCTCCATAAGAGCTGCGCACACGCACGTCCTGCCCGGTTTTTTGTTTCCAATGTCGTTGAAAGGCGGGGATGATGTGTCGTTCGTAGGCTTCTTTCGGCACGCTGTAGGCGGCCAGGATGAGATCACGGGTTTCGGCGGCCTGCACCGGGGCAGTGGTCGGAAGGAGCATGGTCAACCAGGCGCCGAGTGCAAGGCCAAAAATGGTTCGTGTCTGACGAGTCATAGCGGGTCGCGGCTCCTTCCACCTATTTCGAATGGGCGAATCGACTCAATGTGTAATGGTCGAGAATGTTCGCGATGGCATCCCGCACCTCACCCATGGCCTGTTGGAGCGGGCACGAAGGTTTGGCCGCGTAGGGGCAGTCCGCGCACTTTTGGTAGGCGGTTTTGCTGACGCAGCTGATCGGGGCGAGGGGTCCATCCAGAATACGGATGACCTGGCCAAGCGTAATTTCTTCCGGCGATTTGATAAGGGAATAGCCGCCCCGGACTCCTCGACGACTGGCCAGCAGGCCGGCGCGTTTCAACGCGAGGAGAATCTGTTCCAGGAATTCCACCGGGATATTCTGCCGTTCTGCAATTTCATGGCGTTGGAGGACACGCCCGCCATAGGTCTCGCACAATTCGAGCAGTGCCCGGAGGCCATATTCGCTTTTCTTGGAGAACTTCATGCGGGGAGATTTTGTCTAGTGAGTTGCTCAAGTTTTTGAAGAATAAACCAGCGCGCGCTGTGATTCAAGCGTTTCAGATGCCAGGCGACTGGTGTGATTCGCGCTCCGTGCTGCCGGAATCATGAATGCAACTCATTGAAATCGGAGGTTCTGTTTCTTGACACCCTGTAACCGTTCTTGCTAGCTTCAGCCTGTTTTTTGTCAGCCACCACCAGCAGACTGCTGCTAGATCTGGATACCCGGTGAATTTCCAAGACCTCATTTTGACCCTGCATCGTTTTTGGGCCGACCGCGGGTGTGTCGTCCACCAACCCTATGACCTGGAAATGGGCGCGGGAACATTCCATCCCGCCACGTTTCTCCGTTCCCTCGGTCCGGAACCCTGGCGAGCCGCCTATCCGCAAGCCTGTCGCCGGCCGACCGACGGTCGATACGGCGAAAATCCCAACCGTATGCAGCACTACTACCAGTATCAGGTGGTGCTGAAACCGGCTCCCGACAATATCCAAAGCCTCTACCTGGAGAGCCTGAAACAGCTGGGCATCGACCCGAAGAAACACGACATCCGGTTTGTGCAGGACGATTGGGAGTCCCCCACGCTCGGCGCCTGGGGGTTGGGCTGGGAAGTCCGGCTCGACGGCATGGAGATTACCCAGTTCACCTACTTTCAGGAAATCGGCGGCATTCCCCTGAATCCCATCACCGGCGAAATTACCTATGGCACCGAGCGTATTGCGATGTACCTGCAGCAGGTCGATAACGTGTATGACCTGGCCTGGACCGACGGTGTGAGCTACGGCGATGTGCATCACCGCAGCGAAGTGGAGTTTTCCCGCTACAACTTCGAGGAGGGAGAGGTGCCCATGCTGATGGCCACCTTCCAGGCGTTCGAGGGCGAGTGCCAGCGGTTGCTGGACAAGAAGCTGACGCTGCCGGCCTACGACTACTGCATCAAGACCTCGCACATGTTCAATTTGCTCGATGCCCGCGGGGCGATCAGCGTCACCGAACGGACCTCCTATATCGCCCGTGTGCGGGCGCTGGCCCGTCGTTGCGCCGAGTCCTACCTGGCTGATCGCGAAGCGATGGGACATCCCTTGATCAAGCAATCGGCTGGGACCGGCAAGCGCGCCGGCGCTCATTCACCCGTTCCAACCAAATAATCCGCAGGCAGTACCTGACGATGCCGACGAAAAAGACCATGACCAAAACTGCCTCACGCTCCAAGGTGGCCAAAGCCCCCAAGGCTCCGGCGACCACGGAACTCCTGTTGGAAATCGGAACGGAAGAGTTGCCCTATCAGTTCGTTGCCCCGGCCATGCGCGCTCTGCAGCAATCGGCCGAGACTCTGCTGAAAGACCTGCGTCTCACGTACGGCACGGTCCGCACGATGGGCACTCCGCGGCGGCTGGTGCTGTTGATCGAAGGGCTTGCGCGGCAACAAGCGTCTGCCGTGAAAGAGGCCATGGGGCCTTCTAAGGCGGTGGCCTTCGACCAAAATGGACAGCCTACGAGAGCAGCCGTCGGTTTTGCCGCGGGCCAGGGTATTCCGGTAGAAGACTTACAAGTGCGGCAGACGCCCAAGGGCGAGTATCTCTTTGCGGTGAAGCAGGAAAAGGGGCAGGCCGTGGCGGCGGTTCTGACCCAGGCCTTGCCGCAGCTCCTTGGCAAACTGTCGTTTCCCAAAGCCATGCATTGGAACCAGACCGGCGTACGCTTCGCCAGGCCGGTGCGCTGGCTGGTGGCCTTGTGCGGCGGGAAGGTACTCCCGATCCAGTTCGCCACGATCAAGGCCGGCAATCTGAGTCACGGCCATCGTGTGTTGGGCGCCAAGGTGTCCAGCCCGAAGGGCTTTGCAGTGAAGTCGATTGCGCACTATGTGAAGGAGACCGAACGGCATGGGGTGATTGTGGATCAGGAGCGGCGGCGCGCGATGATCCTCGACCAGCTGGCCTCGCTCGCCAAATCGGCCCGCGGCCATCTGCACCAGGACGACGATTTGCTGGAGCAGGCCGTCTATATGGTGGAGTCTCCGCTGACGATTCTGGGTTCCTTCAAGCCGCACTATCTCTCGCTCCCGAAAGAAATCCTCATGACCTCCATGAAGGAGCATCAAGGGTATTTCTCCCTGGTCGATCAGAAGGGCGCGCTGCTGCCGAATTTCCTCGCCGTCACGAACATGAAGTTGTCGAACATGCAGCTGATTCGCGAAGGGAACGAGAGGGTTCTGGCGGCGCGCCTGGCCGATGCCAAGTTCTTCTTCGATGAAGATCGCAAGACCTCGTTGGTCGATCGCGTAGCGAAACAGCTGGCGGTGACGTTCCACCAGAAACTCGGCAGCCTGCATCAGAAAACGCAACGTGTCGTCGCGATGGCGGCCCATGTGGCCGGGCAACTCGGTGACGACCGACTGGTTCAGGATTGCCGGCGCGCGGCGGAACTCAGTAAGGCCGATCTCTTGACCGGTATCGTCGGGGAGTTTCCAACCCTGCAGGGCCTGATGGGCGGGGAATATGCCAAACATGACGGCGAATCTCCGGTGGTGAGCGCGGCAATCCGTGAGCAGTACATGCCTCGCGCCATGGAAGGGGAGTTGCCTGAGTCGCTCGCGGGAAAAGTGCTGTCGTTGGCGGACCGCCTGGACAGCATCGCTGGATTTTTCCTCGTCGGTATGGTCCCGAGCGGCTCTGAAGATCCCTTTGCCTTGAGGCGCCATGCCACGGCCATTGTGCGCATCGTGATCGAGAGCAAGCTGCGACTCAATCTCGCCCAAGCTGTGCGAACGGCACAGGAGGTGCTGAGCGCCCAGGATGTGATCGCCGCGCCGCAGACAGGCAAGGGCGGGACACCGGACATCATTGGCTTTCTCTTCGAACGTGTCCGTTTTTACGGAAAGAGCGCGCATCAGGTACGGGACGATGTGATGGAAGCCGTGTTGAAGTCGGCCGATCGCCAGACCCTCGACCTGACGGACCTCTTCGACAAGATGAAGGCATTGCAGCAGATCACCGTGCGGGCGGAGTTCGATCCGTTGATCGTCGGATTCAAACGCGCCCACCGGCTGACCGAGAAGGAACAGTGGGACCGCAAGCCGGTGGAGTCCGGTCTCTTCCGGGAAGGTGCGGAGTCGGCCCTGCATCAGACCGTGCAGAGCAGTCAGCAGGACTATGCGGCGGCGATGCGCGGCGGGCAGTATGGACAGGCGCTCGATGTGCTGGTTCGAATGAAGGGTCCGATCGACGACTTTTTTAATGCGGTGATGGTGAACGCCGACGATCCGGCGGTGCGCGGAAACCGGCTATCCCTGTTGAAGAGCGTCGACGATTTGTTCATGTCATTCGCTGATTTCTCCCAGATTATGGTACAAGGGACGTAGCGGATGGTGAACGTTTGGACTCTACGTCAGAGAGCCTTCCTGAGTCACCCGAGGCGAGTGCCGCGGCCCAGCTGAGGGCGACCAAGGTCCGGCGGTTTGCGTCCGGCATCAGCGTCGTCATGATGGTGGTGTGCAACGCGGTGTTCCTCTTCGGCATCTGGGTGACCGGCGTCAACTTCGAACGGCTGGTGCGGACACCGGATATCTATGACTCCAGACAAGACATTTGCTTGCGACTGGCCTACCAACATGTCCCCGGTTCGGAGAACCCCGTGCAGTTCTGCTCGGAGTGGCTCAACCTCGCCGATCCGACCGGGAAGACCCATACGTTTCAAAAAGACGCACAACTCAAACAGGGCGCAGACGGAACGTTCTATTTCGATTATGGACCGTTCGTGGACTACCGACTGTTTGCGGTCGGCGCGTTCGTGGTGGGGATCATCGTGTGCGGCATTCGAGTGACCAGGCACGTCGTGAACCGCTACCGCCTGCGATTGGAAGCCGCCGCCCGCCATTCGGTTCCGACTCATTGACCTCATAGCAGAAGGAGAGCGTCGCGTGGCCAAGAAATACGTCTATTATTTCGGAGATGGGAAAGCCGAAGGCACCGGCAACATGAAGGAACTGCTCGGCGGCAAAGGCGCCGGACTGGCCGAGATGACGAACCTCAAAGTGTCCGTGCCCCCCGGCTTTACGATCTCCACCGAAGCCTGCGTCGAATACTACAAACGCGGCAAGGCCTATCCTCCCGGCATGATAGACGAAGCGCTGCACGCCCTGAAGCGGATCGAACGGTCGATGAAGGCCGGTTTCGGCGATCCGGACAATCCCTTGTTGGTGTCCGTGCGCTCCGGCGCCCGCGCGTCCATGCCCGGCATGATGGATACCGTGTTGAACGTCGGCTTGACGACCAAGACCGTCCACGGCCTGGCCCTCAAGACGAAGAATGAGCGGTTTGCGCAGGATAGCTACCGCCGCTTCATCGGTATGTTCGGCAGCATCGTGATGGGCGTCAATCGCGAACATTTCGAAGACATTCTCAAGCATAAGAAGCGGGATCTCGGGGTGACGCAGGACACGCACCTCGATGCCAAGGCGCTCAAGGAACTCGTCGTCAGCTTCAAGGAGTTGGTGAAGGAAGAGACCAAGCGGGATTTCCCGGATGATCCCCTGGAGCAACTGCGGATGGCGATCAACGCCGTGTTTTCCTCCTGGTACGGTGCGCGCGCCGTGACCTATCGCCGTCTGTACAACATTCCCGAAACCTGGGGCACTGCCGTCAACGTGGTCGCCATGGTGTTCGGCAACATGGGCGAAACCAGCGGCACCGGCGTGGCCTTCACGCGCGATCCCGCCACCGGTCAGCGTCAGTTCTTCGGCGAGTGTCTGACGAACGCGCAGGGTGAAGACGTCGTTGCCGGTATCCGGACCCCGCTGCCCGTCAAGGAACTCGAAAAGTTCATGCCGGAGGCTTACAAGGATCTCGAAGCGACCTACAAAAAACTCGAACGCCATTACCGCGACATGCTCGACCTGGAGTTCACGATCCAGGAAGGGAAGCTCTACATGTTGCAAACCCGCGTCGGGAAGCGCACGGGTGTGGCGGCCGTCCGGATTGCGGTGGATATGGTGAAGGAAGGCCTCATTACCAAAAAGGAGGCGCTCCAGCGCATCGGGCCCGATCAACTGGCGCAGTATCTCTATCCCATTTTCGACGCGCAGGAAGAGTCGCGCTGCACGCCGCTCGGCAAGGGATTGCCGGCCGGTCCCGGCGCCGCCGCCGGAAAACTCGCATTGACGGCGGACCGTGCGGTGGAGATGAAAGCCGCGGGCAATCGCGTGGTCCTTGTCCGGCAGGAAACCAGCCCGGACGATATTCACGGCATGAACGCCGCGTTGGGCTTTCTGACTGCGCGTGGCGGCATGACGTCCCACGCGGCCGTGGTCGCCCGGCAGATGGGGAAAGTCTGCGTGGCCGGCTGTGAAGCGATCGAGGTGCTGGATAGTCAGTCGGTGCGGATCGGGACCCAGGTGTTTCGCGAAGGCGAATACCTGTCGGTCAACGGTTCGACCGGCAACGTGTATGGCGGCGACATTCCCGTCGTGGAATCAGAAGTGATTCAAGTGCTGCAGGGCAAGATGGAAGCCTCGGCTTCCGAGAAGTACCAATTGTTCGAGTCGGTGCTGAAGTGGGCCGACGGAGTGCGCAAGCTGAAGGTCCGGGCGAATGCGGATGTGCCGGATCAAGCCCGTATTGCGCGCAGTTTTGGCGCCGAAGGTATTGGCCTGTGCCGCACGGAACATATGTTCTTCGCCGAAGACCGTATCCAGATCATGCAGAAGATGATTCTGGCGCGGAAACGCGAAGAGCGGGAAATGTATCTGGATCAGCTGCTGCCGTTGCAGAAACAGGATTTCATCGGTCTTTATCGCGAGATGAAGGGGTTCCCGGTCACGATCCGTCTGCTCGATCCGCCCCTGCACGAGTTCCTGCCGAAGCGCGAAGATCTCATGGTCGAAATTGCCCAGCTCGAACTCACCAGCGGCGCGCCGACGGTGTTGGAGGAAAAGAAGCGGTTGCTGGCTCGCGTGGAAGAGCTGCATGAGTTTAACCCCATGCTGGGTCTGCGCGGCTGCCGTCTCGGGATTACGATGCCGGAAATTACCAAGATGCAGGCGCGCGCGATCATCGAAGCGGCCTGTGAGCTGGCGAAGGAAGGCACGAAGATCGTGCCTGAGATCATGATTCCCTTGGTCGGCATGGTCTCGGAAATGAAGGCGCAGAAAGATCTGGTCCGCGAAGTGGCCACGGACACGATGAAGCGGTACGGCGTGAAATTGTCGTACCTGGTCGGCACCATGATCGAATTGCCGCGCGCCGCCGTGACCGCCGATCGTATCGCGGAGGAGGCCGAGTTCTTCTCCTTCGGGACGAACGATCTGACCCAGACGACGTTCGGGTTCTCCCGCGACGACGCCGCGAAGTTCATCGATTTCTATAAGACGGCCAATATTCTCGACAGCGATCCGTTTGCGGTGCTGGACCGGGAAGGCGTCGGATCGCTCATGCGCACGGCCATTGTGGGCGGGCGCAAGACCCGTCCCACGATCAAGCTGGGCATCTGCGGCGAGCATGGCGGCGATCCCAGTTCTGTGGAATTCTGTCATCAACTGGGCCTGGACTATGTGAGCTGCTCGCCCTACCGGGTCGGCATTGCGCGATTGGCTGCGGCACAGGCGGCGCTGGCGGAGGCTGAAACGGAAAAAGCCAAGCCGAAGAAAGTTCAACCGAGCACCAAGCGGGTGGCGAAATCCAAGCCGGCCAAGAAGTCCGCAACGCACGCGCCGGTGAAGAAGCGGCCCGCCGCCAAGCGTGTGGTCCGTCGCCCCAAGCGTACGAAACGGTGAGGTTGTCTTCCCGCGATCGTGAATACATGACCCTGGCGCTTCGCCTCGCGGCGAAGGGCCGGGGATCCACCAGCCCCAATCCCATGGTCGGCGCATTGGTGGTGACCCGCGGCCGGATCGTCGGTCAGGGTTCCCATCGCAAAGCCGGCGGTCCACATGCCGAAGTCATCGCCCTCAGCCAGGCCGGCTCACGGGCTAAAGGCGGCACCCTCTACGTCACCCTCGAACCCTGCAGTCATCTCAAAAAACGCACTCCACCCTGTGTTCCGCTGGTCATTGCCTCGGGAGTCCGCCGCGTCGTGGTGGCCATGGTCGATGCCAACCCGCAGGTGAAGGGCAATGGGGTTGCGCAGCTGACGCGGGCGGGAATTCGTGTCGATGTCGGTTGCTGCGAGGCCGAGGCGAGGCAGCTCAATGAAGCTTATCTTCATTGGGTGCAGACCGGCCGTCCGTTTACGATCCTGAAAGCCGGGATGACGCTGGACGGGCAGATCGCCACTGCGAAGGGCGAGTCGCAATGGATTACGGATGAGGCCGCCAGACAGCAGGCCCATCGCTTGCGGGCTGATGTAGACGCGATCCTGGTCGGCATCGGCACGGTGTTACGCGACAATCCACAGTTGACCGCCCGGCTGACCGACGGCCCGGCGCGGTTGGCTCCGCGGCAGCCGTTGCGCATTGTGGTCGATAGTCGATTGCGTATTCCCCTCAAGGCCAAGGTGCTGCAGGACCAGCAGACGGCTCACACGTTGATCGCTACGACAGCGGCAGCTTCAGGGCGTAAGATTGCGCTTCTGAGGAAGAGGGGGATCGATGTGTTGGTCTTACCGAAGGCTGGTGGCCATGTGAACTTGCCGGTGTTGTGGGCGCGCCTCGGTCAGCTTGGCGTCACAACGGTCTTGGTCGAAGGCGGCAGCGACCTGAACGCGGCCGTGCTGCAAGCCGGATTGCCCCAGCGATTGATGTGGTATGTCGCCCCGTTGCTGCTCGGCGGGCAGGATGCGAAAGGAATCTTCGGCGGGCAGTCGCCGCACCGACTCCGGAATGCCGTACCCCTGAAGAATCTGCGCATCGAGCCGGTGGGGCGTGATATGTTGATACAGGCTGACTTCTCGACTCGTTAGGAGCGTTGTGCGACATTCTTTCCGGCCCTTCGACCGATTTCACCAACGCAGACTTTTCCTGCTCCCGGTTCTCTTCTCGTGCCTGCTATGGGCGAGTCTTTCGATTCCGGCCACCCACGCCGCGGAGGAGGGGGCCTCGACCGACCTGGCCTCGCAGGTCTGGCAATATCTCACGACCCAGGATGTCGAACAGCAGCGCACCGTGCTCGCGTCGATTGTGCAGCGACCGGACGCGACGGTGCAGGCCGTACAGGAACTGTTGCGCAAAGGTCCGCCTCACGGGTTGCAGCCCGTGGGACTCCTGCCGGATGAGCAGATCGTCGTCCGCGAACGACCGTATCAGCTGAGCTTGTCCGTCCCTCAGAGTTATGAACCGACCCGAGATTATGCCCTGATCGTCTGTCTCCATGGCGCCGGATTCACCGGCGAGGCCTACTTAGATCGATGGAAATCACGCTTGGGCGAGGGCTACATCCTGGCCTGTCCGACCTATCCAGCCGGAGCCTGGTTCACCAGACGCGCGGAAGATCTGGTGCTGGCGACCGTGCAGGCCGCGCAGCAGCGGTATCGGATCGATCCCAACCGCATCTTCCTGAGCGGCATGTCCAACGGCGGTATCGGTGCCTGGCTGATCGGCATGCATCATGCGCCCCTGTTTGCCGGACTTGCGCCGATGGCCAGCGGGATCGATGACGTCTTGTTTCCGTTTCTGGAGAACCTTCGCACGACGCCGACTTACATCATTCATGGATCGCAGGATCAGGTGATGCCGGTGGAATTGAGCCGGAAGCTGGCGGGAGAACTCAAGAACCTCGGGTATCCCTACATCTATCGCGAGCATGATCGCACCCATGCGATGGCCGGGGGCCACTTTTTTCCGCGTGAAGAACTTCCCGATCTGGTGAAGTGGTTCGACGACCAGCGGCGGACTCCTGTTCCGAAGGCGCTGACAGTCGTGCGGGATGCGAGCCATTTGCTGCCGTTCGGCTGGGTGCGGATCGATGCGACGGACCAGATCGCATCCTTTTCAGAAGATTTGGTCGATAAGCGGGATGCGAGTATCCGGCAGCGCATCTACGCCAGGCTGACCGCTCAGGTGACCGGGCCGAATCGGATTGAGGTCAAGACCGATCGTGTCCGGCAATACACATTGTTCCTGAACGAAGAACTTGTCGATCTGTCAAAGCCGGTCGTCATCACCACCGATGGGCAGGTTTCCTTCGAGGGCGTCGTCACGCCACAGGTCGATACGCTGCTGCGGCAAGCGCGGCTCAGGCAGGACCCCGGGCAACTGTATCCCGCTCATCTCACGCTCTCACTGCCGCAACGGCCTTCATGAGCAGGTTCAGGCCGGTCGCGCGACGAGCCGGCCTGATCGGGGTCGTGCTCACAGCCGGGCTGGCGGTCCTCGCGTCTGTCGGGCGAACTGAATCGGACCGGTGCTCCCTTCCCGCACACCATGCCGGTGTCGTCTTTCCGCTGGATCAAGTCGAGGCCGCCTGGGCCTGCCGACTTGAGCCGATCGTCACGCATTACACCACCGCCAATAAAGTCGGACCACAACGCACGCCTTTGCCGCAACCGGTCTTCCTCTATCTCCTGGATCATCCGGTGATGGCCGCCATGCTGGTCAACCGCCTCGATCTCGGGTTGTATAAGGCCGAGCAGCGCGGGCAGGAGGAATTCTGGGCCACCGACGGGGAAGGCACGGAAGGGATCGTCCATTCCCTGTTTCGAGATCCTACGACGCGTATCTATTACGTGGAGGGAAGCCATGACGGACGGTTTCTGCCGCGGGTGAGCGGCAAGGCGGTGGTCCTGTTGAGGCTGCATCCTGTGACCGACAACCGGGGAGTCGAATCGATCGACAGTACGATGGTCGCCTACCTGCGACTCGACAATCGCTTCCTGTCGGGGATGCTGTCGCTGCTCCGTCCGCTGATCGGGAATGTGGTGAATCGTCAGATCCTGAAAGCCTTCGATGCCGCCCGCCGGTTGGGTGGCACGATGCGCGAACATTCCGAGCAGGTCCTGTTTGAAGCGACGGATCCACCGGCTCTGCCGGATGACGAGGTGGCCTTCTTGAAAGCCGCCCTTGCGGGCCTGCACAATCCTGTCGAATCGCTTCGCCCAACCCCCTGATGAGACATCCATGACGACTTCCCGAAGTTTTTTTTATCTCTGCACCCTTGGCGTGTTCTGCTTCATCAGCTACAACCTCGTCCGCATGCCGGTCTTATCCCTCTTTGCAGAATCGCTGGGTGCAGGCCCTGAGCGGATCGGGTTGATCGTGTCGGTCTCGACCATCACCGGTGTGTTGCTGAAATTGCCCTCGGGTGCCCTCTCCGATATCTATGGACGGAAGATGCTGCTGCGTATCGGCGTGGTGGCGTTCGGACTGCCGCCGTTCATCTACCCCTTCATCTCGGATCTCAACGCGCTGACGGCGCTGCGGTTTGTGCATGGCCTGGCCACGGCCATCTTTGCGCCGAGTGCCCTGGCCACCGTGGCCGATCTGTATAAGGAACGGCGCGGCGCAGCGCTGGGAACCTATACGGCCTGCACCCAATCCGGTTCTCTGCTCGGCCCGTTCCTGGGTGGCTGGTTGGCCTACACGGCAGGATTTTCCACGGCCTTCGTGACGGCCGGAGTGTTCGGCTGTATCGCGATCCTGATCTTTTTCAGTCTCCATCTGGATGAACCGCCGCCGCGCGTGCGCGAGCGGGGTTTGGCACCGGTCATGGCTGAGATGGGGAAAGGGTTTCTCGCCGTGGCGCGCAACCGGAAGGTGTTGATCACCAGTTCAACAGATGCCGCCAAGATGGTGGCCAACGGCGCCCTGATGGCATTCCTGCCGCTGTATGGTCTTTCAGTCGGCCTCAACGCGGGACAGGTGGGGCTGCTGTTTAGTGTGCAGGCGGTGACGTCATTTCTTTCCAAGCCGGTGATGGGGCGGGTCTCGGACCGCGTAGGGCGGCAGCCGCTGATTCTGGCCGGCCTCCTGATTTGCGCCGCGACCTTCATCAGCATGCCCCATGTCGGCTCATTTGCTCTGTTGCTGGTGCTTTCGTCCGGGTTTGGATTCGGAGAGGCTGTGGTGTCGTCGTCGTCCGCCGCGCTGGTCGCAGACAGTTCCGAATTCAAGCGATTGGGGGCGGGGATGGGTATGCAGGGGACGGTGATGGACATCGGCCATGCCAGCGGGCCCCTGCTGGCCGGTCTGCTGATCGCCCATGTGAGTTACCAGGGGGCTTTTGCCGTGATTGCCGGTCTCCAGATCCTGGCGGCCATCGCCTTCTGGGCCACGATGAGAACTCTCTCGCGGTAGTGCTATAATGCCGCCGCTTTTCGCCTGGGGACGGTCACATTTTGCAAAAGGAAGCGGAGAAGGATGGACACGGATTTTATCGAAACGCTGCAGCGCGGCATTGCCGTCGTGGGCGGGATCGGACTACTGGGTTTTTGTCTCTATCTCTTGAAGACTCGCAAGGGAGCGTAAGCCATGTTCAGCGGCATCGTGGAAGAGATGGGCGCGGTCTCCGTACTGAATAAGGGGCTGGCCGGCACGCGTCTGACCATCATCGCCTCGACGATCATGAGCGATCTCACCATCGGCGCCAGCGTGAGCGTCAATGGGACCTGCCTGACGGCGGTCGCCAGAACCGACCATGACTTCTCGGTCGATGTCTCGCCTGAAACCCTCGCGGTGACGACGCTCGGCGGTCTCACTTCCGGTTCGCCCGTGAATCTGGAGCGTGCCATGAAGTTGAACGAGCGCATCGGCGGGCACATGGTGTCAGGACATGTGGATGGCATCGGTGCCATCCGGAGCCGGCATCAGGACGGGAACGCGCTGATTCTGGAGATTGAGGCGCCGAAGGAGATTCTGCGCCTCTGTGTTCAGAAGGGATCGATCACGGTCGATGGCATCAGTCTCACCATCAACGACGTGACCGAACGCTCGTTTGTCGTCTCGATCATTCCCCACACTGCAAAAGTCACCACACTCGGACTGAAACAGGTGGGCGACAAGCTTAACCTGGAATCAGACCTGATCGGCAAATACGTAGAGCGCCTGCTCCAGGAGCGCGGTATCCTCCCCCCAAAACCAACGCCGGTTATCGATACGGATTATCTGAAACGGCGGGGATTGATCTAGAGCAATGGAGGTCACCTGATCGACCTTCTTGGCGCGCATTGAGCGCGCCAAGAAGGTCGATCAGGCCGTAGCCGCGCCCTCTCACTTCACCAGAAATGCCTTGGAATCTTCACCGGACGCAGTCGTGACGGTCATCATAGCCATGCCTGTGCGTCTGCCGGTCGGCACGGTTGCCGTGATCTGGGTGTCGTTGACGAATGTAAATGCGGCGGGATACCCGGGACCGAAGGATAGTGAGCGCAGACAGTCGGCGGGACCGAATCCTCTGCCCGAGATCGTGACCTTCTCGCCTGCTTTGGCTTCATCCGGCGTGACCGACTGGATCTTCGGTGCTTCTCCGAAGCAGGCTTGCGCCTTGGCTGCCGTTTCTGCCGAAGTGTACTTGGGGGCCTGGTCTTTGGCGGTGGCCGCCGGCTTCGCCTTCTGACTTCCGCTCTTCGCGGTCGCCTTTTTCTCGGGAGTCTTCTTTGCTGCTGGTGCGGCCTGTTCAGCCGGCTTCTTGGTGTCCTCGGCGGCCGCGACGGGGATGACCCCTCCCAGCAGCACAAATCCCATCACCGTCGACCACACCACACTCTGCTTCTCGCTCTGCCTCTGCATGACCGGCCTCCATGCACACACTAAAAGATGATGCATTGACTGAAGACGAATCGTCTCAGTCTTCGATCGTCGAAATATCGCCCACGTCCTGTCCCAGTTCCTTGGCCTTGAGGACCCGCCGCATGATCTTGCCGGACCTGGTCTTCGGCAACGACGGCACGATGTCGATTTCTTGCGGCACCGCGATTTTCCCCAACTCCTTCAGCACATGGTCTTTGAGCGATTGCACCAACTCTTTCGAGTCCTGGTAGCCTTGCTTCAGGATGACGAAGGCCTTGATCGCTTCACCGGCGGTGCGATGCGGCTTGCCGATGACCGCCGCTTCGGCCACGGCTTCGTGACTGACCAGGGCGCTTTCGACTTCCGCCGTGCCGATGCGGTTGCCGGCGACTTTGATCACATCGTCTGCGCGACCCATGAACCACATGTACCCGTCGTTGTCCTTCCGGCAGACATCGCCCGCCGTATAACAGTTGGGGATCGTGTTCCAGTAGACCTTGTAGCGATCGGGATCTTTGTAGATCGTGCGCATCATGGAGGGCCAGGGCTTCTTGATCACGGCAAAGCCGCCGGCATTGTTCGGGAGGCTGTTCCCTTGCTTGTCCACCACGTCGGCCTCGATGCCGAGAAACGGTCTGGTGGCCGATCCTGGCTTCAGCGGAACGGACGGTAGGGGCGTGACCAGGATGGAGCCGGTTTCGGTCTGCCACCAGGTATCCATGATCGGCTTGTCGCTGCCGGTCACGCGGTAAAACCATTCCCAGGCTTCCGGGTTAATGGGTTCGCCGACGCTGCCGAGGATGCGCAACGTTGAGAGGTCGTACTTCTTGGGCCAGTCCTCCCCGTACTTCATCAGGAGCCGGACCGCCGTCGGCGTGGTGTAGAAAATCGAGACGCCGTAGCGGGCGATGAGATCCCACCAGCGGCCGGGGTTCGGATAGTCGGGTTTGCCCTCGGCCATGAGGATCGTCGCGCCGTTCAGCAGCGGGCCATAGACGATGTAACTGTGGCCGGTGACCCAGCCCGGGTCGGCCACGCAGAAGTAGACGTCTTCTTCCTTGAGGTCGAACACATATTTGGTCGTGATGTAGGTACCGACCATATAACCGCCATGCACATGGACGACGCCTTTGGGTTTACCGGTCGTGCCTGAGGTGTAGAGAATGTAGAGCGGAGTTTCCGCATCGAGCGCTTCTGCATCGCAGGTGGCGCTCTGTTCTTTCAGCCACTCGACCCAATCGATTTCTTTGAGAGCCACGAGGGCGACGCCTGGAGATTCGCGTCGCACGACCACCACTTTTTCGACGGACGGGCAGGTTCGCACGGCATCGTCGACGACGCCCTTCAGGTTGATGGTTTTTCCTCGATCGTACCCGACATCCGCCGTGATGACGACGCGCGCTTCGGCGTCCTGGATGCGGCTTGCGAGGGCTGGGGCGCTGAAGCCGGAATAGACCACGCTGTGGATCACGCCGATACGGGCGCAGGCCAGCATGGCGACGACCTGTTCAGGAATTTTCGGGAGATAGATGGTGACGCGATCGCCCTTTTGCAGGCCAAGTGCCTTGAGGGCATTGGCGCACCGGTTGACCTGACGCAACAGTTCTCCATAGGTGAAGATGCGCTCCTCGCCGTTTTCACCGACCCAGATGATGGCGACTTTGTTGCGCCGCCAGGTGTTCGCGTGGCGATCCAGGCAGTTATAAGCGATATTGCAGGTCGCGCCGACGAACCATTTGGCCCAGGGGTAGTTCCAGACGAGCACCTTGCTCCACGGCGAAAACCAATCCAGCTCCTTGGCCACACCGCCCCAGAACGCTTCCGGATCGGCGATGGAGGCTTTGTAGGCCTGGTCATAGTCCTGAATATGAGCGGACGCCTTGGTCTTGGCGGTCGGCTGAATGACACGTCCTTCTTTCAGTAGGGTATCGATCTTCTCGTCCATCGGTGCTATGCCTCCACAAAGCGCGGGCCTGTCCGGCGCGCGATTCAATCATCACCGGCATTATGCGTATGGGGCGAAGGAACTGCAACCCTCAGCGCCCCTGTGAGACCTTGCCTGATGCAGACGGAGGCCGCGTGGCGCAAGGCCGGAGCACTCCGCCTTTCTTGACAGTCAGGAGGAGACGAGGGTACGCTGATTGCGTTGCACTTCACTGGATTAACCCCTTCATGCGCTCGTCTACATTCCCCCATCTTCGTCGGATGTTCGTATGCCTGGTGGCCATGTGCGCTGCTGGAACGGTTGGAATTCTCTCCATTACCCACGCGCAGGTTGGAAAGCCGGAAGGACTCTATTACAAGTCCTGGGCGGTCGTGGTCGGTGTCGAGAACTATCTCGTGGCACCGAAAGTGCCCGGCGCGTTGGAGAGTGCGCATGCGGTGGCGGCGGCGTTGCGGGGGCTCGGGTTCGATGAAGTGATCGAGCTGCAGGATAAAGAGGCAAGTTCCAAACATCTGCTCCAGATTCTCAATGACTATTTGCCCCGCAAAGTAGGGCGTCAGGATCGCGTGCTGTTCTTTTTTGCCGGGCATGC
>JACCEA011240858.1_pt1 | contig 17586 bp, 14 predicted proteins | sample 7449851 | NCBI WGS metagenome assembly JACCEA01 (sample SAMN15323453, study PRJNA562643) | freshwater metagenome | isolation source: river surface water | place: USA:Blue River Watershed | collected 2017-08-18
CAGCACCAAAATCCATCAGTATTACATCACCATCATTACAAGCTCTATTGTTTTCATTGTAATGCAGTACTATTGCACTGCCACCTGATGCTATAATTGGGTTGTATGCATGTCCGGTTGCTCTATTGCGTATAAATTCATGAATAATTTCTGCTTCAATTTCATACTCCATTACACCAGGTTTTATGAAACCTAACACTCTTCGAAATGCTTTATCTGTGATGTCGCAAGCAGTTTGCATTAACTCAATTTCATAAGTAGATTTTACTGCTCTTAATTCTCTGAAAATAGGAGCTGCTCTTTCGTATTTATGAACCGGATATTGTTCCATTAATTGTTTAACGAAACGCAAATCACGGTATTGATTGATATGTACATATCTATCGTTTTCATTCGTGTTAATGTAAACATATTCTGTATGATTCATCAACATATGAAATATGCTTTTGAAATCTTCTAACCAAAATATTGAACGAATGCCTGAACATTCTATCGCTTCTTCTTTAGTGTATTTATGTCCCTCCCAAATAGCAATATGCTCATTTGTCTTCTTTAAAAACAAGACTTCTCTATAAGCAGGTATTGGTGAATCTGGGAAAATTAACAAAATACTTTCTTCTTGATCAATACCTGAAAGCCAAAATAAATCAGCATTCTGTCGAAAAGTAAAAGTTTGATCACCAGCTCTTGGGAACTCATCGTTTGAATGAATTATAGCTAAAGATTTTGGTTTTAATTTTTCAATAAAACGCTTTCTGTTTTCAATAAATAAATCGGCTTTTATTTTTGTGTACTTCATGTTTTTCGAATTCGATTGTTGAAATTAAGATCCTTGAGCTGCAACTAATAAGTCAAGATCTTTATATGGAAGTTTAAATTGATTTGATAAATATTTATTAGTGATATGTCCGTTGTACATATACACCCCACTACGTATACCAGCATTACTCCATAAATAATTTTTGATGCCACCTTCTTCACCAAGTTCTAATAATATTGGAGTAAATATGTTTGTTAATGCATAGGATGCTGTACGAGCAACTCTTGAAGCGATATTTGGTACACAGTAATGAATCACATCATGTTTATTAAATACTGGAGCTGAATGATTGGTAACTTTTGATGTTTCAAAAACACCACCTTGGTCTATACTAACATCAATAATCACAGAATCAGCCTTCATTCTACTTACCATTTCTTCAGATACAATACATGGGCTACGACCTTCTTTTGCTCTCATAGCTCCAATTGCAACATCACATTTTGATAATGCTTTTTGTAAAACTACTGGTTGTAAAACCGAAGTAAATAATCTACTGCCTATGTTATTTTGTAATCTTCTTAAATGATAAACTGAATTATCGAACACTTTAACATCTGCACCTAATGCAATTGCAGTTCTTGCTGCATATTCACCAACAGTGCCTGCTCCAATAATTACAATTTCTGTTGGAGGTATACCTGTAACACCACCAAGCATTAAGCCTTTGCCGTTGTGTGTACTTAATAATTCTGAAGCAATGTGAATAGAAGTTGTTCCTACGATTTCACTCATTGATCGAACAACTGTTAAAATATTACCTTCGTCTCTTAAATATTCAAATGCAAGAGCAGTAATATTTTTTTGCATTAATAGTTTTAATGAATCTTCTTTTAGTGATGATACTTGCAATCCAGAAATCAATGTTTGACCTGATTTCATCATTGCAATTTCATCTGGAGTTGGAGGTGCAACTTTAATAATTACATCACTCTCCCAAACTTTCTTAGAGTCGTATGCAATTTGTCCGCCTTCTTCTGAATAATCTTTATCGAAAAATTTAGCAGCAGCTCCGGCGTTACTTTCTATAAGAACTTCATGACCATTGTTAATTAATAAGCCAACAGATAATGGAGTTAATGCAATTCGATTTTCTTGAAAGGTTGTTTCTTTTGGTATACCAATAGTTAAACTATGCTTTCTATTTTTTATAGCCATTAATGCCTCTTGAGGCATTAGCAATGCTTGCTTAGCTATATCTGAAAATCCTTTATGGGTAACGCTCATAATTATAAATATAAGCAATTATTTATTCAAATCTTTCAAGGTTTGCTCTACCCAACCCTTACCCCAATTTTCAATTTCTTCGTTGGTCCAGAGCTCTGGGTAAAAGATTCTTTTTTGAAAGCGTGGAGGCAAATATTTTTGCCAGTTAGTGCCGCCCGTTGCTTTTATATCAGCAGGATCTTTATGTAAATATCTGACTGCAGATTTATAATGTACCAATGGCCAATTTACATTCACATTGGTATCAAATCTTCGCATTACTTCTTTAGCTGAAGGATTGTTGGTGTTTAATTTTCTGAATACAGAATAAATATTATTCTCGTGTCTAGCATTAGCTAGCTTTGCAAAAGTTTCTAAATATTTATCTTCAAACTGTCGAAGAGTTAAAGTCTTTTTACCAGTGCTTAATTCAGTAGCACCGTGCTTCCAATAAATATTTTCTAAGAATTTATCTGCATCAAATTTTTCATTTTTGAATTGCTCGCGTACATCTTTATCTACTAAATTGATAAAGTCTGTAGCAAATATTTCAATCATTCTGTATTGCCCCGACTGAAAACCGCTTGCTGGTAATAAAGCCATTCTATATTTCAAGAACTGCTCTCTATCCATACCATCAACCATGATATCAAATGAACTTGTTAAATGTTCAAAGTATCTGTTAATGCGAGTCATTCTGTCAATAAAGAATTTTTCATTGATGTCTTTATTGTCGCAAATTTGTTCGCACTCGCTCAATATCATTTTGAAATACAATTCTGTAACCTGATGGTACATGATGAATATTTTTTCATCAGGAAAATCTGTACGAGGATTTTGTAAACTAAGTAAAGTATCTAGATGTATATAATCCCAATATGTTAAATACTCTGAATACAATAAGCCATCTAAATATGATACTAGGTCTTGACCCATTGCATCATATTTCTCTTTCAGCTTTTGAATTCTTTCAATAATTTCTGGTGTAAGCTCCATTTCAACGGTTTAGTGCCCGCAATTTACATATTTACAAGCATATTGAAAACATTATAGTTCAGAAACTATTTTTTCAATACTATTTGAAATGGGCATGAATTTATAGTCTATCGTATTGCTAATTTTTTTATTTGAATAGGCTAGTTTTTTATAGGCAGTGTTAGCAGTAGAGAGGCTTATTTTCGGACTTTTACCTGTGAAAATGCTTAATATTTTTAAAGCATATGCCATAATTGTTAGCATCCTTTTTCCTACAGAAATTGTTGGTGCTTTTACATTTAATGACTTAGCTATGATTTCAAATATTTCTTTATAGCTTAAATTTTCTGAGTTTAATATAAATCTTTCATTACTTATCTTTTTTTCGAAGAGTAGAATCATACAATTTGCAACATCCTGAACATCAACAAAACCAACCGTTCCGGTGGTATAATATTTAAGTCCAGATTGTACCATCTTCAGCATCTTCATCGATCCTTTACCACTTTCATCGTAGCCTAAAATAATCGAAGGATTTACGATGCAAGCATTCAAGCCTTCAGTAATTCCTCTCCAAACTTCACGCTCAGCTTCGAATTTGGTAATTGAGTAATCAGAAAGATTCTTGTTATAGATCCATCTACAATTTTCATCAATTAGTTCATTGTTTTTAGCATTGCCAATAGCAGCTATTGAACTTACATGCATGAAATAAATGTCTTTTATTTCTAATGCCACATTTACAAGGTTTGCTGTTATATGAACATTGGTATTCCAGAGGGTTTGTTTTAACTTCGGATTAAATGATACACTAGCAGCACAATGGAAAATTGCTTCACAGTTTGATAGCGTTTCGTAAACTGCTTCAAAATCTAATAGGTCAATATCAACCCATTCAATTTCTTGTTTATATTTTTTTAGCTTCTCTGGTATTATTGAATTTTCTCTTTTAGAAGCTCTAATTGTATAGCCCCTTTCAATCAATAATTCAGATAATTTTGAACCCAAAAATCCGGTTGCGCCTGTTACAAAAATCATATTTACAAATATGTGGAAAATAAGGGATATATGTTTCTTTTCAATTCATTAGGTTTGTATCAATATTATAATTTATATGCTAGAAGATTTCTTACAACCAATTAAGGCGGCAAACTGGACAAATGATTCAGAGTATTATGAAAGTCAATTTGGCTTTAATATTATTAAGCATATTGATAAAATACCTGATTTAGAAGGTGTACAGTTAGCTATTATTGGCATTGAAGAAGATAGAAAAGCAATAAATAATGAAGGCTGTGCAGAGGCAGCTGATAAAATAAGACCATTTTTATATCAGTTAAACATTGGCAGTTTTGATTTAAAACTTGCTGATTTGGGCAATATCAAACCAGGTAATACGGTAAGAGATACACACGTAGCATTAAAGACAGTTTGTGAAGAGTTAATGCGTAAACAAATTGTACCGATAATTATTGGGGGCGGACAAGATTTGACATATGCTCAATATTGGGCATATCAAAATTTAGATACTAAAGTTGATATGGTAGTGCTTGATTCACATTTTGATTTAGATGCAAGAGTCGATGAACAGCAAACACCAGATTCAATTTCATATTTAAATAGTATTATTTTACATGAACCTCATTTCTTGTTTAACTATAGCAATATTGGTTATCAGACTTATTATGTAAATCAAGAAAGCATAGAATTGATGAATCAAATGTATTTTGATATTCATCGATTAGGAACTTTTAGAAATAATATTTCTGAGACAGAACCTATCATTCGTGCTGCTGACATGATGAGTATTGATTTATCATCTATTAAAATGTCTGATGCACCGGGTAATGCAAATGCACACCCGAATGGTTTCTATGCAGAAGAAGTTTGTCAAATGATGCGATACGCAGGAATCTCTGATAAGTTAACATCCATAGGCATCTATGAATACAACCCTAAATACGATCACAGAAATCAAACTGCAGAATTAGTTGCTCAAATGATTTGGTGTTTTATTGAAGGTTATTATCAACGTAAGAATGATTTGCCTAGCACTTCTAAAAAAGATTTCATTAAATACAGAGCAACTTTTGAAAATGTAAGTTCAGAAGTTGTTTTCTTAAAAAGCAAAAAGACAGATAGATGGTGGATGCAAATTCCTTATCAAAATAATCATTCAAAAAATGAACGATTTGAATTGATACCATGTTCATACGAAGATTATAAAATGGCCACTCAAGGTGAAATTCCAGAAAGATGGTGGAGAAACTATCAGAAGTTAATATGATTTACTAATTTTTGATATAGGAAATCTGTATCAAATGGTTTTAGAATTACGTCATTCATTCCAGAACCTATAATTTCTTTATCAATTTCTTCGTCAGCAGTTGCTGTTAATGCAATGATTTTTATGTTTGATTTTTTAGGGTCAGATAATTTTCTGATTTCTCTAGTGCATTCATATCCATCCATTATAGGCATATTAATATCCATTAATATTAAATCAAAATCTTTTGATTTAACTTCATTTAATGCATCTAATCCGTTTTCTACAATGGTATAATTAACTTTCCATTTTTGACAAAGCTTTCTAATCAAGAAAATATTGACAGTGTTATCTTCTGCTATTAATATTTTTTTACCAGCCAATTCATAATTTTGATTCAAAATTTCTGATTCGTTAACAACATTCTGTGCTTTATCGAAAAGAATTTCGAAACTAAATTTAGATCCTTTATTCAACTCACTTTCAAGTTCTATTTTGCTATTGAATAGAGTTAAAATCCTCTTAACAATTGCAAGACCTAAGCCTGTACCTCCAAATGTATTATTTTCTGAAGCCTGAATAAATGGTTCAAAAATCATTTCTTGTTTTTCTTTCGCTATGCCAATACCTGTATCACTTACAATGAATTTTATCTTAATTTTTTCATGTGTAGATTCTAATACTTTGATATCAATATTTATTGATCCCTTATTGGTAAACTTTATACTATTACCAATTAAATTGAAAAGTATTTGAGAGAGACGAGTAGAATCAGTATAAATATTTTGTGATTGTAGCTCTTCGTCTATATTGATATTAAATACAATGTTTTTTTCCTTCGCAGTTGTTTTAAGTCCGAGGTAAATATGATTCACTAAACTGTATAAATTCACCGATACCATTTCTAGTTTCAGTTTATTAATATCAAGTTTATTGAAATCTAAAACATTATTGATTAGAGCTCGTAAACTTATTCCAGAGAACTTCAGAATATTTAAATTCTCTTCTTGTTCTTTATCATATTTAGATTTTAAAAGCAAATCTGTTATACCAATAACTGCATTTAGTGGTGTTCTTAACTCATGAGACATGGTAGATAAGAAATCAGATTTAGATTGGGCTAATTTATTAGCTTCAATAACTGTTAGTCTAAGCTGCTCATTTAGTTTTTCTTTCTCTTTTATGTTATTCATAAAAGCATTATGATATAAATATGTAGCGTAAACAATCGTTAAGAAGTTTATTGCAATTAATATAACATTAGCAGGGAATTGCATTTCAGGGTTAGTATAAATTGGCAATAGATTAATAGTTTTTAATACGAGTATGGTTATCGTAAAAAATGTAATAAAGCAAGAATAAAACAATCCCCAGCGAACATTTAATAAATAAAAACTACTGATAATTGCCATAAATATAAATTGAGCATTTATTGTATTTATGGTTTTATTTGATGAAATGGCAATTGAACATATAAGTAGCACACCTATAGAAAGCATGGTGTGTGTAATAAATATTCTATAGTTCTTATTGATTAATAATATTTTAATAAATATTAAATAGAAAATTCCAGATGTTAGTGCTCTATAGAATTGAAAGTCTTCAGCGTAGCTATAGGTTAAAGTACATACCAATATTGCCTTAGTCAGAGACATGAGCATTATTAAGTAAATGATTTTAAGTTTCGCTTTCTTAAAATCATTTGGTTCTGTATCTAAAACTTTTTTTAATGACCAATTAAAAAAAGAAAGTTGTGTTGTGTTCATTGTTGCTAGGCTAAATATAAGATATTTAACTCACTTATTTCAAAAGAGCATCTGCTTCAGTTCTTGCTTTAGTCAAAACAGCATCCGCTTTCTTATCACCTTCAGCTATAATCTTATTTGCCTTTTCATCGGTTTCTTTTTTCATTTTCTCTGCAAGTTTCTTTGCAGCAGCTTTTGCAATAGGGTTGTTGGCTTCAGCTACAAGCTTATCTGCAGCTGCATAACCTTGCTTACGTGTTTGATCTGCTAAGTTCCTTGCTTCCTGCTTAATCATATTCGCTTGATTTTGTGCAGCAGCTAAAATTTGCTCTGCTCTTTTTCTTGCCTCTTCTTTACCTCTTGCCACAGCTGCATCTTTCTTATCATTCAATGCATCTTTTACGGCAGATTTTAAATTTGATCCTATATCTGCCATACTCAACTTAACAGTGGGTTGACTTACTAATCCGCCTACCAAAGCATTTACATTTATTTCATCTGATGTCTTATAACCTGGTAAGTTTTTATTTAATGCGGATGTCAATCCGTTGATAACATCTGCACCCGCCGAACCTAATGCGTTCTTAGGTAACTTGATTTTTAAAACATAATCAATACTCTGATCTAATCCGCTCGAACCACCAATATTAAAGTTTGCTACACTAGTTGCTACATCAAACGGTTGAACTACTACTCTTCCATCAATAATTTTGAATTGAAGTTTCGTATTCTTAATGTTTAACTCCTTTAATTTATCAGTCTTTAATGCATCTGAAACTTTTACAAATAATTTCGAGCCTTTGATGCTAGTGCCTAATAATTCTAAAGATCCGGCACCTTGGGTGGTGTTTAAAACCGGACTCATATCATTACCTAAAATAGTATTGAAAGAAAGACTACCGTTGAATTTACCAGTGGTATTCTCAGCTATAGGTGCTAGTTTTTGAACGGTGTTAAATGTTTTAAATGCTTTCTGAATATCCATGTTTTGAATAACAAAATTCATATCAACATCTGGTTTTTTAATATCAGTTGTTGAATAATATCCATCCATTTTAACACTTGCATCAAGAGTATTTAAACTTACTCCTTCGAAGCTTAGCTTTTTATCTTTAATGATGATACTACCTGCTAAGTTGTTTATATCCATATTATCATATTTAATCGCATTAATTTTTGAGTTTAATACGAAGTCAATATTTGCAGGTATTTCAATAACACTTAAAGTATCGCTAGTTTCTGTTGTGGTTGCCTCAGTACTCTCAGGGCCCATCATTTCATTTACGTCAAATAATTGCGATCTAAAATCTAAACGTGCTTTAATAGTTGAACCTTTCAAAGCATAGGCAATATAATTTTCTAGTTTACCATCAGCAGCGAAGTCTGATTTACCATATTTCGCTTTTAGGTTGCTAAGTGCGATATACTGCGGACTTAAATTAAAGTTAGCAGATTGAATAGTTAGTGGAAGAGGTGATGCTTTAGAGCTATAGTTTAAATTATTAATACTGATGTTTCCTTTTGCATTAAAACTTTCATAGTTGCCTTTTTCAATTGTTGAAAGCTTACCACTAGCTGAAAAATCTGTATTGATAATACCTGAAAGTTTAGTGTCTTCGATTGGAACAATTTTTAAAATATTCGCTAAATCAATTTTGCCTTTGACAGTTGTATTGATATCGGGGTCAGACTCTGGTGTTTTAAGAGTTAATGTTGCATCAAATGGTTCAGTGCCAAATTCAACATGTAATTTCTTTAAGTCAACGATAGTATGATCAAACACACCATCTTTATCATCAACCACTAAATTCATTTGAACGTTATTCACTCCAGTTGGCAGATCAGGATATTTGAAATTACCATCCTCAATAATTATATCAATACCAAAACCAGGTATCGATATTGCATTCATTCGACCCTTATAATAGCCTTTCATCGCAAACTTACCATTAGCTTGTAAATCATCAAATGAACTTGAATATATTGCAGGTATTAATGATAAGAAATTTTTGAACTCTGATTTTTTTGCATCGAAAGTTAAATCTAAATCGATGTTTGTATCTGGCATTGCTACACTACCTGCAAAGTCGATTATTAAATCATTTATGTTAAAAGTATTTTCTTTGAAAGTGAAAATGAAGTCTTTCATATTCATTTCAATTGGGGCTACGACTTTTGCTTTTACTTTATTTAAATATGGTACACCTGCGAAAGAAACTGTTAGCTCTTCAGCAGTAGTTTCAGTTAATAGTGTAAATAAGTCTTGTGTGAAATCTCCAGAGCCTTTGTGATCAACATTCTTTAAAGAAGTATAAAAAGTTAACGATCGATCGTCGTACACAATGTTTGATTTTTCTAATGAATAAGATGTAAGCTCTATATTGAATTTAGTTGCTGTTGTATCTACTACTGCTGTTGTACTTGTATCTGCCTTCGCAATATCCCAGTTTGCCTTACCACTTGGCAATACAATAATATTTAAGTTCGCCTTGTATAGATTTATTGAATTGATTTTTATTTGATCACCTTGAATGATGCTCATAATATCAACTACTGAATTTAGTTCTTTAATATTTGCAAGAGTATCATTTGAAAAAGAATCTACACCTATCACCATTACATCTTCCATGCTAAAAGTTAAATGGGGGAAACTCTTGAAGAAAGAGAGTGAAAAATCACCAAAGCTAACCTTAGCATTTACACTTTCATTTACAGTGCTTTTTACTTTTGTAACGATATCATCTTTATATATGATTGGTAAAGCAAATGCAGCAGTCAATAATAATATTAATAATCCGCCTAAAACTTTTAATAGTGTCTTCATAAAATATTGGTCAATAGTGTACAAAGGTATGAAATTACAGAGCTTATCATATTTTCTAAAGATTAAAAATTCTACAATTTGCCTTTTTTCATAATAAAAATCATATTAATAACTGATTAATGTCATAGTTATTATTTTGAGCTGACTCTAACTTAGTAATGAAATAAAAAACCAAAATTTAATTATCATGAAAAGAAGAGAACCTGTAAGTAAAATTATGACGAAGAATGTTGCTACTGTTAACGAAAGCGACAAATTACACAAAGTAGTTGATGTATTAAGAGAGCATAATATCAGACACGTACCAGTTGTATCTGGACATACTGTAACAGGCATTATTAGTAGAACTGATGTTAATAGATTAACGTTTGGCAGATTATTCGATAATCAAGAAGGCGCCGATGAGGCGGTATTAGAAATGTTAACTATACCACAAGTTATGACTGCTCATCCGAAAACGGTAAGCTCTGAAGATAGTATTAAAGATGTTGCTGAAATATTTGCTAAAGAAGAATATCATGCATTACCGGTTGTAGATAATGGTGAGTTAAAAGGAATTGTAACTACTACAGACATCATAAAATACATGCTTGAATTATATTAAGATCATGTAATAATTATTGGGCTGTATGAAATATTGCAGCCCTAGTTATTTTCAATAATCTCTAATGAACGCTCTGTTTCTGAGAGTATAGAAATATTAATGATTAGATAACTATTTGGAAGTAGTTCTTCTATTTTTTCTGCCCATTCAATGAAGCAGTAATTTTCTGAATATATATATTCTTCGAGGCCTATATCAAATGCTTCTTCTATATTTTCTATTCTATAAAAATCAAAGTGATAGATTTTACCAATGTTTGAAAGGTATTCGTTGACGATTGAGAAGGTCGGACTACTTATATCATCAGTACTTCCAAGATTTTTGCAGAGAGTAGATATAAGAGTTGTTTTACCTGCACCCATAGAACCATTGAAAAGCACTACCTTATATTTTTGTAAATACGGTAATATCTTTTCAATAGCTATATGAATAGTATCTAGGGTATAATTCATTATGCACTTGCAGTAGGCATTTGGCGATCTACTTTTTTCACTAAGCCTTGTAATACTGTACCTGGTCCCACTTCTGTAAATGAACTAGCACCATCAGCAATCATTGCTTTCACTGTTTGTGTCCAGCGTACCGCACCTGTCAACTGTGCAATTAAATTTTCTTTAATTACTTCAGGATCTGTAGTAGGCATTGCATTTACATTTTGATATACTGGGCAAATTGGTTTTGCAAAAGGAGTAGCCTTTATAGCAGCTTCTAATTCAACTCTAGCAGGTTCCATTAATGGAGAGTGAAATGCACCTCCAACATTTAATACCAATGCTCTTTTAGCACCTGCTTCAGTCATTTTAGCACAAGCTGTGTTCACACCTTCTATGCTACCAGATATTACTAATTGACCCGGGCAATTATAATTTGCTGCAACAACTACATCATCAATCGAAGCACAAATTTCTTCAACTTTCTCATCTTCTAATCCGAGTATCGCCGCCATAGTTGATGGTTGTAATTCACATGCTTTTTGCATTGCATTAGCACGTGCTATTACTAAACGTAATCCATCTTCAAAGCTTAGAGCTCCATTTGCAACTAACGCTGAAAACTCACCTAATGAATGACCAGCAACCATATCTGGATTAAAATCTTCAATTGTTTTTGCAAGTATAACTGAGTGTAAAAATATTGCAGGTTGAGTAACTTTCGTTTGTTTTAAATCTTCATCTGTACCACTGAACATCATATCAGTAATTCTGAATCCGATGATCTCATTTGCTTTTTCAAATAAGTCTTTAGCAAGAGAATTATTTTCATATAATTCTTTTCCCATTCCAACAAATTGGGCACCTTGGCCCGGAAATACATATGCTTTCATATTTATTATTTTATTATTAATTGCATAAAGGCATTCGGATTTTTAAGTTTCTCGAAGCCTACTTTTTTGTATAAGTTATGTGCATCTTTTGTAGCTAACATCCATTTCGCTACATGCTTTAATTCAGGGTCGTTTAAAATTGATTTTATTAAAAAAATAGCTAAGCCTTTACCTCTGTACTCTTCTAAAATAAATACATCTGATAGATATGCAAATCTTGAATGATCACTCAATACTTTTGCAAAACCTATTTGCTCGCCTTCATAATAAAGTCCGTATGCCCTCGAATTCTTTATTGATTTTTTTATTGTAGCTAAACTTAAATCTTTCGCCCAGTATTGTTTTTTAATTTCAGAACATACCAAGTTCCATTTTAGCTTACGTTGATCGGTGCTAATTAAATATTTACGACGTGTTGATTCGTACGTCATAATTTATTTATAAACTTTTTGAAGGATCTATTTCATTTGCCCAAGCAATGATTCCACCTTTCATGTTGTAAAGATTTGTGAATCCGAAGTTCTGCTCTAATTGCATAATTGCTGCTGCACTTCTTGCACCACTTCTGCAATGAACAACCACTTTTTTGTCTTTAGAAATTTTATCAGCTTCTAATAAAACATTAGCTAGCGGAATTAATTCGCCACCAAGATTTGCTGTATCATATTCAAATTGTTCTCTTACATCAATCAATTGAAAATCTTGATTTTCATCGAACATTTGCTTTACTTCTTGAACTGTAACTTCTTTTACCATAACAATGAATTTTCAACAAAGATAATTTTAATTCTAAAATACTATATATTTAAAAAAAATACCCTTATGGCTGAACAAGAATTCAAGAAAGAACTTAAATTATTCGATTCAATAATGATAGTTGCTGGTACCATGATTGGTTCCGGCATTTTTTTAGTGAGTGCAGATATTGCACGCCAAGTAGGTTCTTCTGGTTGGTTGTTGGTTATTTGGTTGTTAACAGGTTTCATTACCATCGCCGGTGCTGTTAGCTACGGTGAACTTGCTGGTATGATGCCTAAAGCAGGTGGGCAATATGTTTATTTACGCGAGGCTTGGGGTAAGCCAATTGCGTTTTTATATGCCTGGACATTATTCTTAGTTATTCAAACAGGTACTATCGCAGCAGTAGGTGTAGCTTTTGCAAAATATACTGGGGTCTTGTTGCCTGATTTGATTTCAGAGGATATAGTGTTGATGCAGGTCGCCGGACTTAAAATAAATTCAGTTCAGATACTAGCGATATTAAGTATAATATTATTGACTTACATAAATTCAAAGGGAGTCAAGAATGGTAAATTGATTCAGAATATCTTCGGAAGTACAAAAATTGTAGCATTGTTCGGATTAATAATCGTAGGCTTATTATTTGGAGTAAATGCAGATGTAGTACAACAGAATTTTTCTGATTTGTGGTCAGCAAATGTTATTAAAAAAGATGCTGCAGGTAGCTATCAGATTTATGATATAGTAGCTTGGGGAATTGTGCCCGCATTAGGTATTGCCATGGTTGGATCATTGTTCTCAAGTGATGCATGGAATAATATTGGCTTCTCAGGTGACGAAATTCAAAACCCTAAAAGAAATTTAGTATTGAGTATGGTGATAGGTACTTCATTAGTTACTATCATTTATATATTAATGAATGTTGTTTATCTATTAGTACTACCATTAAAAGGTGACCCCGCAGGTACAGATGTTATGGCGAGAGGTATACAGTTTGCCACTAACGATAGAGTAGCAACAGCGGTTGCAGAAGCAGTAGGTGGATCGAGTGCAACTATACTCATGTCATTATTGATTATGATAGCAACCTTCGGATGTAATAATGGATGTATATTATCAGGCGCAAGAGTTTATTATGCAACTGCAAAAGATGGATTGTTTTTTAATGGCATGTCGAAGTTGAATAAATTTAGTGTACCAGGCAATGCATTGATTTACCAATGTGTTTGGGCATGTATATTGTGTATTTCAGGTTCATATGGTGATCTATTAGACTATGTTGTTTTTGCTGTACTATTATTTTACATCTTAACCATCTTAGGTATTTTCAAATTAAGAAAATCAAATCCAGATGCTGAAAGACCATACAAAGCATTTGGCTATCCCTTCATTCCGATTTTATACATTTTACTTGCATCTGCGGTGTGTATAATTTTATTAGTTTACAAACCGAATTACTCATGGCCTGGATTAATTATAGTAGCAATGGGAGTACCAGTATATGCAATCTTTAAAAATAAAATCAAGGAGATAGAGTAAATGAAAAAAATATTTTTGATACTGTTGTGTGCAGTACTTATTACTGCATGCAAACAATCAGAAAAATCAGATAAGGTAAAATTAGAGGAACCTAGTAGAGCTTATGATACCCTTGCTTTTAAAAGAAAAGCAGAAAAAATAGATGCTTTTTTTAATGAGTTAGAAAGTAGAAATAATTTTCATGGAAGTGTATTGATAAGTTATGATGAACATATACTTTATCAAAAGTCTTTTGGTTACCAAGATCCGAAGAAAAAGAAAAAACATTTAAAAAATAATTCAATCTATCAATTAGCATCGGTTAGTAAACAATTTACTGCTGCTGCAATTATGAAATTAGTTGAAGAAGGTAAAATAAAATTGAGTGATAGCGTTCAAAAATTTTATCCAACATTTCCATACGAGAATATCACTATAGAATTGTTATTGACACATCGCGGCGGACTCGGAAATTATACTTATTTCACAGAGAAATTTACCGATAGAAAAACTCCATTAACCAATCAATCTGTAGTTGAGTTAATGATCAAACATAAGCCAGAAATTTATTTTTTCCCTGATCGTAGAATGGATTATAGCAATACCGGATATGTATTGTTAGCAGCTATTGTAGAGAAAGTGAGTGGAATGACATTCAAAGATTACATGGAGAAAAAAATATTCAGACCATTGGGTATGAAGCATACATATGTATTAGATGTAAATCATTTAGGAGATTTTAAATATGTAGATGCATATGATAAATGGGGAGCAAAAGTTCGCCACGATTATTTAGATGGAGCTACAGGTGATAAAGGAATTTATTCAACTACGGGCGATATGCACATATGGGATAGAGTGTTGTATTCAGGAAAATTTTTATCTGATTCTACTTTACAGTTGATGTATACACCAGGTAGTAAAACTTTGAAAGGTCCTTTTAATTATGGCTTCGGATGGAGGACATATGAATTAGAAGATGGTACGATTATACCATATCATGGTGGTTGGTGGAACGGCTTTAAATCATTCTTTATGCGTGATTTAGAGAACCGTCATGCTATTATAATATTATGTAATAATGAACGATCAAATTTTAGAAATCTCGATCCTTTGGTAGACATTATTTATGATCGCAAGCCCGATGCGGGTAGGAAGTTTTCGGCGTATTTGCACCACTCCCCTGGTAGGAATTAAGAATTAAGAGTGATGAACGATTAATCACGTAGACATCGTTCTTCACTCTTAATTCTTAATTCTTAATTATTTAATTACAGCTTTATCTCTCGCAATCACTCTTCCGTCTGCAATTAAATTGCAAACATAAATGCCAGCAGTAAATTCAGAAACATCCATCTTTATTAAACCATCTTTTGTGTTTAGTTTTTCAGAGTAAACTAAACGACCGTTGATGTCTAATAATTGAATTTCCATTTCGTTGAAATTCTTTTCAGTGTTGTATGCTAAGTTCAATTCTGTTTCAGCTGGGTGCGGGAATACTTTCACAAATTTTAAGTGAGAGTTATTGATGATTCCAGTAGCAGTCATGTCGTAAGTAATAGTTACGCAAGCAGAATCAGTTTCTTGAGTATTTTTCACGCAATAAGTTACGATACTAGTACCTACAGTACCAAGAGGATCAAGGTAAGTGATGATAGAAGTATCAGAAGCACCTGCAGCTAAAGTTAATACGTCAGGAGACTTGTTAACGCTTGGTGGGTAACAAGTTACACCAAAGCAGAAATAACTTAAATGACCTGGTGTTAAAGACTGAATCTTTCTTTGAGTAAAAATGTTAGTTGTAGATGAGCCATTGTTTTTAACATGAACATTCACATGTGATAATTTCTCAGAAGAACCATTATAAGTATAAGTACTAGTATGGTTCGTAATTTGCAAGTTTTGAGCGCTAGCAATAGATGTTATAACGCTTAATACCAAAATAAGTAAAGTTTTTTTCATATAAATTGTATTGTAATTATGTAAAATAACGAAAATCATACCAAAAAATCAGTCGGTACGAGAGAAAAATTTTTTAATTGTATAATTTTTAGTTAAAATTGAATAATTATACACAGAACAAACTTACAAAATAAAATGAAAAAACTTTTTACATTATTGTTTATTGTGCTTTGCGTAAACATTGCTAATGCACAATATTATTATTTACCTTATTTAACTGCAGGTGAAAATCCTAAAGGTTTAAATATTGATGTAGAGCAACCAACAGCAACAGATTGGACAACAATTGCTACTACAAGTGCAACACCGGTATGGTCTACAGAAGTAGCATTACCAGCTGATTTCACATTCTTATTTAATGGTACAGCAGTATCATCTTACAAAGTTTCAACTTCTGGTGTTTTAACATTTACAACATCAGCAATTACTGCTCCAACAGCAACTAACACAGCATTACCAAGTGCTTCTATACCTGATAATTCAATCATGGTATGGGGTTTAGCTGCATCGGGCGCAAATGACCAAATCAGACACAAAACATTTGGAACTGCTCCAAATCGTCAGCACTGGATTCAGTTTTGCTCTTTTTCGGCACCAGGTTCAGCAGGTACAAACTGGACATACTGGGGTATCGTATTAGAAGAAGGAACAAATGACATTTATATTGTTGACCAAAGAACTTATTTAACTCCATTGTCATTGACATTAGGTGTTCAAGTTGATGGTTCAAATGCTTATACAGTAAATGGTGCACCTAACACTAATTCAGTTGTTACAAACGGTGGTAATGCAGATACACATGAAGATAATGCATACTACAGATTTGTATATGGTACACAAGCTGCTAATGATGCAGAGATGACGAAATTAACTTTCCCTACAAATGGTGGTGCTGGACAAGCGATCACAATTTCTGGTCAAATTTTGAACATTGGTTCATCGCCAATTTCATCTTTAACATTAAAGTATTTAGCAAATGGTCAAGTACAAACTGACACTAAAGTAGGTTTGAACATTGCTTCAGGTGCAACATATGATTTCTCACATGCAACTCCATTTACAATTCCATCAGCAGGTGGATGGCCAGTAAAAGTATGGGTTGACTTAACAGGTGATGCAAACAAAGCAAACGATACATTATCTGCTTCAATTGCTGCATTAGCATTTATGCCAACTAAGAGAGTTGTATTTGAGGAAGCAACTGGTACATGGTGCGGATGGTGCCCAAGAGGTACAGTATTCATGGACTCATTACATAAGACATACCCTACAACTGCAATGTTAATTGCTGTTCACAATAGTGATCCAATGGTAGTTTCTGAATATGATGCTGGTATCGCTGGTTTCATTGGTGGTTACCCAAGTGGTTTAGTAGATAGATCAAATGGTGAATTCGATCCTTCAGATTTCTTTACAGAATATGATTCAAGAATCAATGGTTTCACTCCATGTGACGTAGGTGTTCAAGCTAATATTAACTCTACTACTAGAGTAATGGATATTACTTTATCAGCTACATTCGCTACTGATTTATCAGGTGACTTAAGATTCAACTGTGTAATTGTAGAAGATGATGTTACTGGTACAGCTTCAGGTTATGC
>JACCEA010135777.1_pt1 | contig 17584 bp, 10 predicted proteins | sample 7449851 | NCBI WGS metagenome assembly JACCEA01 (sample SAMN15323453, study PRJNA562643) | freshwater metagenome | isolation source: river surface water | place: USA:Blue River Watershed | collected 2017-08-18
CTGTAATGGCGCTTCACCTGAATTTTCATCCATAATTGATTGAAAAACTTCTTTCTCTTGTGGACTGAGAAGATCACTAGTCATAAAATATTGATGTTCTTTATATGCTGTAGCAATAATCTCTTTTAAATGAGCATAACATAAGTTCCATGAAAGCTGTTTTGCATCTTTCAAAGTCAAAAAAATAACCGGATATTTTCCCTGATGCTTCATCACTGCTTCGTCTTGCTCAATAAAAAGTCCATTAAATAAGTGTCGATTTGAGCTTTCTGTTTTTTCAAAAAAATATCTGAGCATCGTCATGTTCAGTGTTTTACCCCAGCGACGTGGGCGAGGCAAAAGTATAACACTTGCTCCATCTTCGATCGCTTCTTTAATAAAGAAGCTTTTGTCGACCAGATAATGATTTCCTTCAACTATTTTCTTGAAATCTGAGGTGCCGAGCGCTATCGTTTTTTTATTCATTCTTTTGTCCTTTTAAAAAATCATTTTCAAAATCTATGCCTTAGTCTACCCAATCCCCTTTGAAACCACAAGAAGCACCAAAACCCATCAAAAAAAGATCAAAAACTGACTAAAAAAGCACTTTTTAAAAAATAAAAATATTTCATATCTGAAACTATTGCCCCTCCCAATCATTTTGATATTATTAAAATAGAAATTAAATATCAAAATTAATCTCTTATTTCAGGAGTGAGTAATCTAACCATTACTCACTCTTTGTTTTTTCAAGCCTATGAATAAACTTTTTTATACTGATCTTTCTTTGACACATGAAATTTGACGAAATAAAAAAAAAGAAATATCTTCTAAATATCTTAAAAGGGAGTGGTCATTTTCGTATAACCATAAAAATGAGGATTTTTCTATGAAAAAAATATTATTATTAGCCTCCTTCTGCAGTCTTTCATTATTTAACATTGCACATGCGAAAGATCAAAAAAAAGTTATCATTGATCGCACAACATTAAAAATAGAATCAAAAGCTGGCAAAGCATTTGAAAAAGAACGTGAACAAAAATATAAAGAACTTCGTGAATTTCATAATAAAAAACAACAAGAAGTAGCACAACTCGAGCAAACCATTAGTGCCGAATATCATCAAGGAAAAATCTCTCAAGAAGAAGCACAAACAAAAATAGCAAAAATCGGACAAGCACAACGACGCGCAGGACTTGAAATCGAAGAAAAAAAAGAAGAAGTCACTGCATATATTCAAGAGCTTGAACGAAAACTTGATACAGAAATCATTGCACTTGTTCCAGAAATTGCGACCAAAAATGGTTGGACCGAAGTTCGTGATACACAAGGAAATCTTTTGTATGCTGCAACAGAACTTGATAAAACCCAAACCATTTTAGAAGCATACAATAAAACCTTTGAATCAAAAACAGCAAAGGCACAACTTGTAGCAAAAGCAACACCAACAAGCCCAACAACTACTGCTCCTAAAAAAGCATAATTAAGTTCTAAAGCTATGAAACTTGAGCTTTCGCCTATTGCTCTTGCAGAACTTCTGCACGGAACATATTCAAAATCTGTTGATGATTTTTTTATTGAAAATCTTAGATCGATTGAACAAGCGAAAGCTCAAGATATTGCGTTTTTTTTTGATACTGATTTTGTAACATTTTCAAAAGAACAACTTCTCTCTTGCAAGGCTTCATGCATCATTGCAACAAAATCTTTAATTCCTAATCAATTATTTTTAATTGTTCAAAATCCTCTCGATGCACTTGCAACATTAATTGCTTACAAAAAAAAAGATTGGAAATCAGATACAACATTTGATCCTCGCTGGCCTCATGCATTTGTAAGTCTTGATGTCATCATTGATCCAAACGTTATCATTGAACCGGGTGTCATAATCAAATCAAAAAGCAAAATTGGCGCTCAGAGTATTATCAAAGCACATGCATACATCGATCATGCTGTTGAAATCGGCGAGCATTGCACCATTGGCCCTCATGTCACGATTCATGATCAAACAATCATTGGTAATCATGTTCAAATCGATGCAAGCACCACTATTGGAACCGATGGATTTGGCTATCGCCTTGGATCAAACGGATTTTTAAAAATTCCTCATGCAGGAAATGTAGAAATTGGCGATCATGTTGAAATAGGATCATTAGTCAGCATTGATCGAGCAGTTTTTGATACAACAATCATTGAAGATGGTTGTAAAATCGATAATCATGTTTATATTGCACATAATGTTATCATCAAAAAAAATACACTCATTTTAGGTCAGGTTATTATTGGCGGTAGCACAGAGATTGGTTCATGGTGTAAAATCGGCGCGCAGACAGCAATTAAAGATCATGTCATCATTGGTGATCATGTACAAATCATCGGCAAAAGTGGCATCATGACCAACATTGAAAGTCATCAAATTATTGCTGGTTTTCCTGCAACATCTTTTTTACAATGGAAAAAACAGATGGTCTGCCTTGCACAATTACCAACATTTTTAAAATTAGAAAGAATTAAAAAAAAGCATGACAACAGAAATATTTGATATCAAAAAAATAAAAGCAATTATTGGACTGGGAAATCCAGGAACAAAATTTGCACAAACACGCCATAATATTGGATTTATCTTAATCGACAAACTTGCTGCGCAAGAAAATCTAAACTGGCACGACCAAAAAAATCTTCTTCATACTGAAATCATAATTCCTGAAAATCAAAAAATTTTGCTTATTAAACCCCAAACATTTATGAATAATTCAGGTGATACACTTTCTTTTTTAACCAAAAAAGGCATCAAATCTGAAGAAATTTTGGTCATTCATGATGAACTTGAAAAGCCCTTTAATTCAATAACATTTCGATTTGGCGGTAGTGCAAAAGGACATAATGGACTTAGATCAATTATTGCAAATAGTGGACAAAATTTTTGGCGACTCCGCTTTGGCATTGGACGACCAAGACAACGAGAAATGGTTGCTCATTATGTCTTATCACCATTTACTGCCGAAGAATTTATGAAAATTGAACAAGAAGATCTTCTTAATCTATTGATTCTATCCCGCTGATCTCTTTTTCTACGAAATATAAAGTTTGCAAGCTTTTCATATATTCATCAAATGATTCTAATGAAAAAATATTTTTAATAAGTTGTCTTGTAGCATTAAATAATTTATTAAATGGATCACCCTTTCCCAATAAAAAAATATATCCTACTACTCGAAAACTAAATTTTTCTGGATACTTAAATATGATTGATTTATCTTCTAGAGATAAATTAAATGCAAAATTTTCCATCTCATAATAATCAAAATCGAGCTTATGTGCTAATTCAAAAAAAAATGTATGTAAAAAAGGATCCATTTTCTGCATCTTAATAAATTGTATGGAATCTTTTTTATCATAAAATTGTGATATATGTGCCAATAAATAATAAGTTAAACAAGTAAATAATAAGAACCTTTTATACTGCTTACATTGTTCTACCAAAAAAGCATCTTTTATATTTTTTTTATATTTTTTACGCGTAAAATATTCCTCTTTAATCAGTTTTTTTAAACGTCCACGCAATTGGCAAAGATTTATTTGTAAAGAAGAATAAGAATCATTTTGATTTGCTAAAAAACTACGTACATGATAGAGACCTATTACAAACGTTTTTTTTTCAAGCATATCCCAATCACGTAATTGATCATCAAAAAGTATATTTTTTCCGTGCATTGATCCTATTATTAAAAATATAAAAATATATAAATTTTTTATTTTCATAATTATATATCTATAGCTCCTGCCTGTATTGCAACACTAAGACCAGATAAACCAATCATAATCAAAAATCCAACAGCGGTTACAACAATAGTAAAACGCTTTTCAACTTTTGGACTGCATCCACAACGTGGCGCCCACCAATGTACACATCCTTGTCCAACACCAATAAAATCTATTGATTTTAAAAAACCAACTAAATCTTTAGGATTTGCATGCTTACCTTGAGAAGCTTGCGTAGTAAGAAATGCCCCTAATAAGATTGCTGTATCTTTAACTGCACTCTCTTCATCTGTATCAAGCTCATCTTTATTTGATTCTTCAACAATAATTTTTTGAATAACTTCACGAATCATTGCCTCAGTCAATTTATCTCCCGATTCAATTTCTTTTTCTGGCACCATTGCCTCTTGTGTACGAAACACTCCACTCATTATTTTCGACTCAGACTCTTTTTCTTTAAAATGTTGCGCAACTGCATCAACAACATCAAAAACATTATACTCTTGTTCTGTTCCTCGCATTTCACCTAAAACATTTTTACGTTTTGCCAATGCACTCTGATAAATCTCCATAATCATATTATTATATTGCTTTGGATGCATAGTCATCATGGTCATATTATATGCAACAAGCAAATCTACATTTATGAATCCTCGAACAGCAATATTTCGTCGACTACCAAATTTTTGAGATATTTTTTTTTCTTTTCTCTCATCATTTTTTTCATCATTAATCATATGAGAATCATGCATTTCAAGATCAACAAAAACATCATTCCCATACCGCGATTTTCCTTTTTTTTTGGAGAATTTTTCATGAGAAAGCTGCTGTACAGTCCCATAGTTTGCTCCCATCTCAATAACCATTTCAGCTTCATGATCACTATGCTCACCCTTTGTGGCATACATTTCAGTAATACAAAACAATAATCCCCAAAGCCCTATCATTTTCTTGACGCGCAACACAAATCTCTCCTTTAAGATGACTCTTTATTTTTACATTATTATAGCATCAAACAACATTTCATTTGTGGACAACATTTTGTTTTAACTTTATGAACAACCACTTCACCCACTTCAACAACATCACCTAAAAGGTGTACACATCCTTCTAATAAAACAGGAATTTTTTGAATAACACCTGATTTTTGTGCAGCAGTAAAAACCATAACAAACATGCGCAAGACATATGATTCTGTAGTTTCTCCTGATTTTTTTTGCGTATCAGCATGTGCCATTGAAACTGCAAATGATGAAACAACCTGTGCTGCTTCTTGTATTTGAGGATCAGAAACAATAGAAATAGCATCTTGCACATCATCACTCACTACTGATCGTTCAGGTGACTTATTCGATAATTTAGGAGCTGCTAATGCTAATTGACAAATTAACAATTTTTGATCATCTTTTTCCTTATTTACCATATCAATATTACGTACAACTGTTCTTCTAACAATAGTTTCATTAATTATTTGATCAAATTGAATACGCATTGATACTTGCCCTCTACTTGATGATGAATGAACTTCTGAATGTAAAGTCTGAGCAATATCTTGTAGTAAATCAAACATATTAAATTTTTTATCTAAAATATTAATAACATTACTAGTATCAATTACCTCATCGTCTGCTGCATGACAGGTGATAAAAAATAAAAAACTAAATACCAGAAAACATATATGTATATATTGCTTCATAAGAACTCCTTTTATCACCCACTCCACCAAACCATCAAAATCTTTTCTCAATGTAACAAATCTACAAGAGCCATTCAATAATACAAAAAAGAAATGTATGTATAATAAAAAAATTGCTCTGCTATGAAGCTAAAAACAGATCAATATCAAAAAGAATCTGGCCAGCTAAAGCTCGACGAAGATATCCAACCGCGCGAAGCTGCCCAATCATTACAACGCCTTTAAGGCGCCCTTGTGCAACAATACATCGATAATAACCCTCTTGCGTTCGATGTTCAAAAACCTGATCCTCAGCTGCTTCTTCCAATAATCCACCACTGATAAAAGCAAGCCCAAAAAAACGTGAACTGGTAAGCACCGGCGCAATAACATATGGCTGACTATCTGATTGCACCATATTATGCCCTGCAATCATTCCTTGCTTAACAGCTTCAGGCCAAGTCCCATTTCTGATTTTTTTACGCTGTAAAACATCATAAAGCCCAATGACATCTCCGGCCGCAAAAATATGTTCATCTGATGTCTGTAAATATTGATTAACTATAATGCCCTGTTCATCAACAGCAATGCCTGCAATGCAAGCGATCTGGCTATTTTGATTGCTTCCAATAGTCACCAAAATCATATCAACAAGAATTTTTTGACCTTGATTAAAAGAAACAAAGTAATGATCATTTTGATATTCAGATGTTAAAAGTTCTGTTTCTAAAAAAACAGTAACCCCTGCAGCTTCCATTTTCTTTTGAAGAAAGTAAGATGCTTCTTCATTTAAAAATTGAGACAAAAGTCGTTTTGATTTTTCAACAATAAAAACCTGATATCTTTTTTTTATCATTGCATCTGCGGCCTCAATGCCACTCAAACCAGCGCCCAAAATTAAAACTGATCGAATCTGATGCTCAACTTGATATTCCTCCATTGCCATAACATCATTCAATTGATGAAAAGAAAAAATACCTTTACCAAATAGTAATTGACGAGCATCTGTTCCTGTAGCAATCAATAATTTTTTATATAAAAAGGTTTCACCAGAAACTGTTTGAATGTTTTTTTCTTCTTTATTAATTGATGCAACAGTAATCCCCAAGCCAAGCTCAATTTTTTGTTCTTCAAAGAATGTATCTGGTTTTAACCCAATTTCTTGAACTTTTTTTTCTTGAGATAAAATATCAACTAAAAGACAAGTATTATAAGGCATTATTCCTTGTTGATCGATACAAAAAATAAACCCTTTTTTGTCGAAAGATCGTATCTTTGATGCAGCAGCAATTCCAGCAGCCGATGCACCAATAATAATGTAATCATACTGTTTTTTATACATGATTTTATTTACAAAAATAAACTTTTACTACAGACTCACAGGCAGTGTACAATAAGAGTTAATAATGAGCAAATGAAACCGCATGAATGAAGAATTTCCCACTATTTTTCCTGTCACCTGTCACACAAACCATGTTGGTCCCGGATCAACATTTGTGGCATTACAAGGTGAAAAAATGCATGGAAAACTTTTTGTTGACGATGCAATAGCCCGCGGTGCCACTAGAATTATCATTGAACAAACATACTCTATCCCTCAAAGATCTGGCATTGAATATATTCTCGTTAAAGATGCACATCAAGCACTTGCTTATTACTCAGCAGCAGCTCTTCATTTTCCAGCAAAAAAATTATCGATTATTGCTGTCACCGGAACGAAAGGAAAAACAACAACAGCCTCTTTATTGTTTCATTTTTTAGAAAACGCTGGACTAAAAACAGGACTCATCAGTTCGGTTGAAAATAAACTAAGCACTCTTTTTTATCAAAAAAGTCACTTGACTACACCAACTGCTGATTATATTCAAATGTTTTTTTCTATCGCTGCTAACAAAGGAATTACTCATTGCATTATTGAAACATCTTCACATGCACTTTTTTATGACAAATTATATGGAGTCCCCCTTAAGATGGTTCTTTTTACTAATTTCAAACAAGATCATCTTGATTTTCATAAAACAATGGATCGATATTTTTTAACGAAATTAAAAATATTTTCATTACTCAAATCAAACGGAATTGCTTGTCTTAATAATGAAGATATATCAACAAATAACATTATTAAACATCTAACAGCTATAAGACCAGATGTTAAAATTAAAACTATTGGCACTACAAGAAAAGCATCCGTAACATATAAAATAATACAGAGTGATTTTAAAAAAACCTGCTTACGCATCAAAAAAACATTTTTCTCTTCTCGAATACTTGCTGGATATTTTAATGCCCAAAATATTGCTTTAGCTATCGCAGCTGCTCAAACCTTACAAATTAATAATACTCTTCTTAAGCAGGCTCTTAAAAACTTTAAGGGAATTGCAGGACGTGGTGAAAAAATTGAATTAGCTGATCAAAAAAAAATCATCATCGATTTTTCTCATAATCCTTCTTCAATGGAAGCAATACTTTCTTCACTTGCTCAAGAAACAGAACAATTGATTATTATTTTTGGCTGTGGAGGAAATCGAGATACTTCCAAACGCCCACTCATGGGGGCACTTGCTGCACAATATGGCTCACATATTATTATCACTAATGATAATCCTCGCAATGAAGATCCACTTAATATAATTCATGATATCTTACAAGGCATACCTTCTGAAAAACAAAAACTTTGTATCATTGAACCAGATCGCAAAAAAGCAATTCTACAGGGACTAGCTTTACTTAAAAAAAATGGCATTATTGCACTCCTTGGTCGTGGCGATGAATCAGAACAGATTATTGGTTCTATGCGAATCCCTTTTCATGATACATCGATTGTCCTAGAACTTTCTCAGCTTACTTGATTTTAATATTTACGACTTTTTATATATGTAATAAGCTTTTTGACTCTTTTTAACCCTTATTACTATAAGGACAGTATCTATGCATATTAAAATACTCATACCTTTTTTACTATTTTTGTTTACCAATGGAACAAGTAAAATTCCTTCTTCTATCAAAGAACGCGACGAGCATTGTAAAGAGATGTTACATAAAGCAGCATTTGGAGATATTTCATATAAAAAAAAAATAGAAATATACGATGACCTTCTACCAATCATTGCTTTTGGGGTTAATCATTCAATTCAAAAAAAATATATCGCCGGACTCAAAAAACTTTTTATTGCACGCGAGAAAGACCATGTCAGTAATAATCAATTACTTGAAAAATTATTTGCACGCGCTTTAACCATTAACCAACTCAATACAGCTTCTTCATCACTTCAAGCATGGCTGTCAACATTAACGCAAGAAAATAAAGATGTAGCAATTTCAACTAAAAATATCATTGCACTTTACCTTCCCCAAGCACGCGGATACTTGCATGCTCAAAAAAACAATGATTCTATAACCTTTCAAGCTGCTCCTTTTTCAGAAGAAAGAGCTCAGCTTCCACCGTCAATTCTTTTTTCTTTTAATGCAGAAGAAGAATCGACAATTAAAAATGGAGTCAGCTACATTATTACTCCTTTATATATACAAGAAAAAAAAGAAATATTTCCGCTTAATCAAAATACCCCTTTAAAAATTACCTTTAAAAAAAATAATAGCGGACTTCAAAATATATATGATAAAGATCATGTACAATTGCTTTTTGATGATCCTTCACAAGCCAGTCAACTGCATGAAACATGGGCAAAAATAGAATTACAGTCTCAAGAACAGCGACATGCACTTGAAAATAATTATTTTACTCAACAACTAAAACATGCTCATTTAGACACATCACCAGATGAAACCATTAAAACCATTAATACACAAACTAAATTATTTACTGAGACGACGTCTGAATCTCATAAAAATATGGTTATGAAAAAAATACAGGGGCTCTTAGAAAAACTTGAATCACTTTCTTTATCTGAAAAACAACAACTTCGACAGCTCTGTGCACGGACCATTCAAAAACTTCCTGCTAGCATTGAAAAAAAAACATGCAAAAAATATATAGCTCTCATTAATCAACAACTCGAAAAATCAAGTTTACAATTTAATGATACCGTTCAATTGGCCATTGATAACCAAGTAAAACTTTGCACAAAATATAATCCCGAATCTTTAACTGAGCCACTTTCTATATCAACGGTCGCTACAGAAAATTTGCTGACACAGGGAACAGATTTAATAAAAATTAGTTCCCCAGCCCAAAAAATAGGTGTGATTCGCTATGGTGATGAAATAGAATTAATCCCTTTATATGGACTCAATCGAGGTGCTTTAACAAAGCTCAATACTCGTGAAGCATGCGCGCGTCGACAAAAAGAATATCGTGGAAAAATGATCGCTTATCTCGGCTGCAGTTCACTCTCATCAGGAAGTCCTGGAAATCAGAAAACAACCTTTATACTACTTCCACCTCCTGATCTTGGCTATCTTAAAAAAAGCGGCAGCATATACATCCCTGGCGATCCTTTCATTTTGCTACATCCTGCTTCCAAAGAATACATCGCATATAATGCAAACAACAGTTCTTTGCAGCAATATACTTTTAAAAATGAAGGAAGCCTTTTTATCTGCATAAAACCGACTTCTGAAATTTTTACTCACCTTAACACCACACTTTTTCAACAAGCATTTGCCTTGTATCAAAATCAAAAAACAATCAATAATAAAATAGCAAAACTAAAAAAAATGATTCCTCTTTTCAATAATAAAACAACGCAAGATTCACAAAATAAATTTTGGCTCCTCACACAAGAGCTTTTTGCCCAAAAATCTTCTTGCTCTCTTCAAGAACTCCAAGATTTTAATCTTATTCTCAAAAAAACAGTTCCTTTTTTAACACATCTTTCAAAAAAAGAAAAATATGACTTTTTAATCCATGTTACTTTTTATACAAAGTTACAACATGCGCATGAACAACATGGAGCACTTCGATTATCTGCATATCAAGGACTTATTCCTTACTTGCAATACGAATCTATTGATAAAATCTATAAAAAAGAACTTTTATCTTCTATTAATAATCTGTATGAGCGTAAAACAACAGAATTACAAACAATTCATGATTTGGTTGATATTGCAAATACAGAAACAAAAAAAATATTCAATGTAGCAAAATTATAACAATAGAATAAAACAGGTTATTTGAAAAACTATTGCATATTTGCAAAAAAAAATGAAATACTAAAAAGTAAGAAAAATAAAAAATATTTTTAAAAGTTATACAAAGGAGAATTATATGACCTTTATAAAAAAAACTACCTTAACTACCTTCATAGCAATAATAAGTACTTTTTTATGCTTCAATACTTCATCAATGCTCATCTCAAAAAATAATCAACAACAAGGAACCATAGCCAAAAATCCACTTAATGCTGAATCATGGGGAAAATTACTGCAACTGAATAATGCTGACTTCGCGCCCTATAAAATTATAGAAGCAAAATATGGAACCGCTAAAAAAAATATTGATGTTTCTTCACTGTTACAAAAATATGCTGATCAAGGACTTTTTCCTGATCCTGATATTGAAGTTATGAATGCCATTAAGAATGAAACATTAACCGATACTCAAAAGCAAATGCTTGAAAAAATGATTAAAGAAAAATTAGTCTATCCGCTTACTGATAAACAGTTAGAAAAAATACAACATAATCTTCAAGCAATGAATCTCTTTTTTGAGAATGATCCTGATAAGGGCAAAGATAAAATCTTAGCCATTATTACAGAAATAGGCACATATAAATTTTGGACCCGTTCATTTCCACCTAAACCAGTTGGTGAAAAGGAAAATAGACGAATCTATATCATTATTCCAGAAAAGAAAAAAAATCGTGGCAATTATGCTTTTCCTATAAAGGATGTCATTACAGAACCAGCTCCTGCAAATCAAATCTTGGAAATACCAACCCCTGTAGATCAACCCCTAGTAGAACCAACTTCTGTAGACCAAAGTTTGGAAACACCAACTCCTGTAGATCAAAGCCTAGTAGCTGTAAATACTGATCTATTAAATATTGCTCAATTCAATACCAAAGAAGAAATTGAAGCTGAAATTAAACGCATGCAAGAATTTAGCAGCACTGCTCGTATGACTGAAGAAGATAGCCGTGCTTTTAATGAAAAAATTAAAGCGCTTCAAGATAAATTATCAACGTTACAATCGCCTGCTCAAGAAAAATCTCATGACACCGATGGAAAGAAACCAATAAAATTAGACTTATCAATCACTAGCTTAAAACTCAAAAAATTCAAAGATCTTATACGAGACAATGATCAACAACCATTTCTTATTAATAATGCATGGTATGGAATTTCAGACAGAAACAACAATCTTGATGTCACTACACAAATGCAAAAATATGCTAATAATGGACTTTTTGCTGTTCCTGATAATATGAATAAATTTTTTGGCAAAGATCCTTTCAAAGCTATTGAAAAAACACTCTTCGTTGATTTTACTATGCAAAATAAGCGCTATACAATCTCCATCCCTGAACATGAAAAAAATCGCAAAGATCTTGCTATTCCCACAAAAGCCAAAGGTCGAACCTGGATTGCTACAAAAAAAGATGATGCCATAGAAAAAACTGATGGAAAACCACTTACAATATCAATCATTAAACAAATAATTGAGGCCACAGCAAGTCAAGATATCTCGCCAATCCCAGAACCAGATGGAAGTATTGCTATTGGAACTGTGGTTGAAAAATCAACTTTCCCTCAAAATGGAACGATCACACTGCAAGATCTTAATCTTATTTTGCCAGCAAATGATCAAAAAGCATTCAAAATTGTTGATGCATGGTACGGGGTTAAAGATAATGTCGCTAATATCACTACTGATGTTATTACCAAGTTACAGACCTATGCTGACAAAGGACTCTTTGTTATTCCTGAAAATATGAATAATTTTTTTGGCAAAGATCCAGTTCCTAATGCAAAAAAAACATTATATATCAAATTTAATATGCAAGAACATATCTATGATATTATGATTCAAGAGCATAAAGAAGATCGGGGTAACTATGATCTTCCAAAAAAACAAAAAGATAAAAAATGGTTTGTACGACATCAAGGCCCCGCTAAATTTAATCTGGCTCAATTAAACAAACTTTCATATGCAGATCGACTTGCAAATAGTTTTAAAATGCTCACTTTTATTAATAATCATAAAAATAATACAAAAATAACCTTTTTAGTCAGTATTTTTATACAAGAACTTGACTCCCTTTTACAAAATCAATTGCAAGCAACTGATGCAGAAAAAGAAAAACTTGTTACTCTTCTCAAAAATAGTCGTGTTGTTTTTACTAATACTGATAAAAACACCTTTGAACAAGGACTACAAAAAATTAAATCCCTTGCCACAAAATATAATATATCTTTCTCTATCAGCGATTCTTTTGACGCCCTTAAAACTATTATCGCTTGGGATGACAAAGATGATGCCAAAGAATTTTTAGAAATACTTCAACTACTTGCCAACCTTAATAAAGAAGAAAAAATGAGCTTTGAAGAAACAGTACAATTAATGGCAATCATAGGATCAGCTCAAATTACACCAGAAAATAATCGTGATAGATTTCAAGAAGAACAAGAAACTTTAAAAACTATTTATAAAAATTTAACTGTTCCTCACAAACAAGAACTTACATCTGTTGCTGTAGTAACAACCCCAACAACACTTGAAACAACTACGTCCGGAGAAGCACCAATCCCTACAAAAGTAACTACAGAAATAAAACTAGAAACCAAAGAAGATGTTACAGTTGAAAAAAAGCCTGAAGTAAAACCAGATCCAACACTTATTTTAACTCCTGCTCCAGATGGATCAAAGCCAAACCCTATAACCTATCAAACACGACTTCAAAAACTTATTTCTATCGATGCTCTTGTAAGTGACGCTGATAAAGATGCTTGCTTAGCATTAATTGAAGAACTTGTTAAAGATCGTGCATCTGCTGACAATGATCAAATGAATATACTCGATGGAATAATTAAATATTACATCAATATTAGTCCATTTTTCAAAAACGATAGCCCACGCATAACGAAACTTGAATCAGCATCAACAGAGCTCAATAGTGGGATTGCTTATGCAGATCGACTTACTGCAGCAAAGCGTTATATTAATGCTGATTCTTTAGCAATAGATGAACAACAGGAACTAATCGGCATATTGCGTGCTCTTGCTCAAGAAAAAGGAAAAGCTGATATTAATCAAGTGAGCAATGCACGTGCTTATTTAATTATGACTCAGAAACGCTTAACCGATGAAAATAGTAAAAATCTCTTAAGCAGTATTGAATTATTATTTAATGCTCCTGAAAAACCGATAGTTCAACCAGAACAACAAGCAGTCATTGCAACTCAATCCCCTATAATACCAGTTACTCTGACTGAAAGCAAAGCAATCAACATTGAAAAAGCTGATAATACTTCTTCAACGGCCATTAGTACAGCGACAGTTATTGCTGCAACAGGGAATAATATTCAGACAGCACCTGAAAAACAAAAAGTACTTCGCTTTGCTGATCGTATCATGAATAGCTTTACTCAAATTCTTGCAACTAAAATGAATCAAACAGATGATGCTCTTGCATCAAGTTTTGATTTACTACAAAAATTAATTGATGATCGTTATTTAGGAACAGCTGATGATATTAAAACACTTGAAACATTAATTATTTATGCTGGATCAAATATTGATAACCAAGGCTTTAAAGATAAAGTTAAAGGACTTGCAGGAATATTGGGCGTTACACTTGATTTTCAAACACAATTAAAACGATGTAATGATTTAATGAGCTCACAAGATTTCATAACAAATAGTAGTGTTCAACAAGACACACTCGCTCTCCTACAAAGACTTGTTGGCACTATTCCAGCAGATGCTTCTTTTGATCTCATGTCAAATCTTAAAGCAAGTCTTATTGTTGCAACGCGTATTTTTACCGATGCAAAAGATAAAGCATTGCTTCAATCACTCCAAGAAAAAGTCGCTATTCCCACAGTCACCAGCAAACCATTGACAGAAGAAACGGTTAAATCAACGGTGTCACAAGCAGAAAGCATTAATATGCGAATTAATAAGTTAACTTCTATTGAAAATTTCTTTTCGACAGAACAACGCATTGCATTCTTAACTCAATTACAAAGCATTATGCAAGATCGTCCTCGTGCTACTCAAGATCGCTTAATTCCAGTTCTTGCTATGATTGAAAGCGCTATCACCAATCCTGTATTTAAAGACTCTTTAACAAAACTTACAGAATATCAAGCAATGCTTAAACGTCCTGCAACCATTACAGAACAAGTAGCAGAACTTGAAGAAATGGGTTCATTTTCTACATTCCTTGATTTTCAAAACATTGAAGTACTTCGTGTACTACAAGATCTTGCAAATCAAATGGGAAGCATGACAGCAGATTCATTAACACGAATTAAAGCAGTTATTATGCTCTTAAATCCAAAAATAGCCGATGACTTCAAAGATGCATTTAATGGGTTGAAAGCAATTTTTGATGCTCCTGCATCAATTGTTGCCCCAACTGCAGTTACAGAAGTAGGAGAAAAAATTTCAACAACAGTAACAACCGCTAACACAACTACACCAGTAATCAGTACAACCAATGAAACTCCTGCTGTAACACCAGAAACAATCAAACCTGTCCTTGTTAATGCAACTGAAGCGCAAAGCTCCGCAGCAACTGCTGCTATAGCATCAACTATTGCCGCTGCAACAATCACTGCTTCTGTTGCAACAATCACTGCATCACAGGCTATCAATGCACAACATGCACGCAATAATGCAACGCTCAGAACATTAAAATTACGATTAAGACGAGCTGCTCCAGGAAGTGAATCAGCTAAAAATCTTGCTAATGAAATTGCTACGCTAGAACAAGAAAATAGTAAACTTCAAACAGAATTACAAAAATCTGAACCAGACAAATCAGTCATTGCTCCTCATGCAAAAACCAGCAAATCTGCTAGAAGCATTGGACGAAGAACAGTTCCTAGTAATACAAATGCTCAAGCACGTGGTATAATATCTGCAAGAACAACACAGCTCAAAGCTGGGCCAAGAACGGCATCTCAAAGAAGACCAACAGCAAGTCGTACTGAGTCTCCTGCAGCTCCAGCAATTACTCCAGCTGCAAAAACAAATACTGTAACAAAAGCTCCATCTCGTACTCCTGCACGCAGACCTATGCGTCCAAGCAGCCGACCAACAGGTGCATTACCAAGAACAGCAGCAATAATGCCAGCTCCTAATGCATCAACACCCAATGTAACTACAACAATAGCAGTACCAGCAGCAACACCAGAAAATACAAATGCTCAAAGATCAAAACCAATCGAAGCCACAATAACTCCTGCACCCCAAACAACAAAAGTAAGCGCACTAGCGCCTCCAGCAAAAACAAAGAGACAAGATCTTATCAATGCTTTACGATCACGATTAAGAAAAGCAGCAAGCAATCCTTAATCCTAAATAATTAAAATAACGCAAGGGGATAGTCAACTGACTATCCCCTTTTTTACTGCTCTTTTTTCAAAATAACCAAAAATAGAAAATATTTGTCTTGTTTTATTGCAATTAGTATTTTCAATTTGTAATAATTAATCTATGTAGAATACTTTGCCACAGAAAAAAGGAGATATGATTATGATGTTCACAAAATTTTTATGTAGAGTGCTGTTGATAGCATATGCTACATTTTCATACACAGCGTTTGCTGATAATAAGAATGATAAGAAGGGTTGGACTTCTAAAAACACTATGTTTCCTGGTTCTCGTGGAAGATGGGGTAATTTTTCTAACCCAGTCAATATGGAAGATCAACAAAAAATGATTATGTATTCATTGTATGATCCTAATAAAGGACTTTTTGTTGCAATTAGAACCTACATCAAGAGTTGTCGTGAACAATTCAATATATTAATGAACAAACAAAATGATCTTTTTGATTTACAAAATCAATTCAATACTCAATCTGCCTCTCTTAATGATATGCGTCAACAATCAGAAGCATTACAACAAGACATTGATAATATGAATCAAGTGGTTAGCAATGCTCCTGATATGTTCAAAAAACATAATGAAGCCCTTGCAAAAACCAACAAAAGCATAAGCAACATTAATAAAGAAATAGAAGAAAATACACAAAAATTATCAAAAACCAATAGTCAAAAAAAAATAAATAACCTTCAAGATGCAATTGCTGATCTTAATAAACAAAAAAATACACTTTTAGCACAAATTAATTCTATCAATGCGCAAATAAGTGCAAAACAACAAGAGGTAGAAGGATTCAAAGTACTTCTTCCATCTAAAACTCAAGAATTGACTATATTAAATCAAAAAATAAACGAACTTTCCTTAAGCATAAACGATCTTAAACAACAAATTGATAAACTAAATAATACAAATAATGCGCAAAATTTAGACAAAGCTCGAACAACGCTCATCTATAATATAAAACAAATTGATACTCTAATGCTCTTAGTTCAAAGACAATTTAATCTTTTAAGCCCAGAAAATAAAACCGTCACGAACGATGATTTGAGGCGTCTCACTAGCGAAATAGAACAACTTAAAGCTGATAGAGCAGCTATTTTTCAAGGACAATTAATTGAAAATAATATCGACAATTCAAATCCTTTCACTCCTGAAGATGCACAACAAATAAAACAGATACAAGATGGTATGATCGCAGATATTAATCAAATCAATACCAAAGCTGACTTAGCAAAAAAACAATATGATTTACTCTATAATCAAGTGCAAGCTTTATATAATACATACGGACAAGCAACTGCCGCTGAAAAATTAGTAATTGATAGTAAAATCAATTTTATTTACAACACAATTATTCCAATGATTAATGATAAAATTAAACAGATTCAAGCAGATGAAGATGCTGCCGCTGAACAAGCTCGTCTTGACAAAGAAGCTGCCGATAGAGCTGCTGCTGAACAAGCTGCTGCTTTACAAGCCTCTTTACAAGCCGCTGCAGATGAAGCACGTCGCAAAGAAGAAGAAGCCGTTACTGCAGCTGCAAAATTAGCAGAAGAAGAAGCTGCGGCACAAGTACTCATTGATCAAAAAACAGTAGAAATAAGTACTGCACAAACAAATGGGGACCAAGAAGCTGCCGATAGAGCTGCACAAGA
>JACCEA010094571.1_pt1 | contig 17580 bp, 13 predicted proteins | sample 7449851 | NCBI WGS metagenome assembly JACCEA01 (sample SAMN15323453, study PRJNA562643) | freshwater metagenome | isolation source: river surface water | place: USA:Blue River Watershed | collected 2017-08-18
CGATCCTCGCCGAGATGAACGCGATCCGCGAGCGCACCACCGGCATGGTCATGATGGAACTGGGCAAGCTCAACGCGGCGCCGGCCGCGGCGCCCGTCGTCCCGCCTGCGCGGTCGGAAGCCTCCCAGCGGACCGAGGCGACCCCTGCGGACGCGACGAAGGTGCCCGCTCCTCCGGCCCCGGTGGTCATCATGTGACCGCGGGCCACGCGCCCGCCCGTCACCCCTTGCCCGTCGCGACGTCGGTGATGTCGCCGGCCGCCGAGGAGTCCTCGCTGATCACGGTGAAGTCGGTGCCCGTCACGAGTTCGCCCGGCATGCCTTCCATCAGGCGGACGGCGATGCGTAGGCGCGGCAGACGTTTGGCGATGCCGTGGAGCAGGGGGCCGGGCTCGGCGATCGGGCAGCAGACCAGCAACGCGCTGGCTTCTGCGAGGCCGGCTTCGTTGAGCACTTCGGCCGAGCCGCCGTCCCCGCAAAGGGCGCGGACGCCCGCCTTCTGGAGGCCGCGCACCAGGACGATGTCGCTATCCAGGACCGTGACCGGCACGCCCTGCGCCCGGAGTTCCTCGTGGACGCGGCGGCCGACGTCGCCGTAGCCGACGATGATGGCGTGGCCGCGGACGACCGCCTGACCCGACGTCGGGCGGCTGGCCGCCCGTCGGACCCGCTGGCGGAGCCGTCGGTAAAGGCTCGGGTTGAGGGCGATGGAGATCATGGAGGCCGCGACCAAGCCGTTCCAGACCGGTTGACCGATCAGTCCCAGCGCCTTCGCCGAGGCACCCAGCACGAACGTGAACTCGCCGATCTGGCTCAAGGCCCCGCCGATCTGCGTGGCGAGCGGGCGGGTCTCGCCGCTGAGCCGGACGAGCAAGGCGGCCCCCAGCGGTTTGCCGACCAGCACGACGCCCAGGAGCACGAGCACGGGGAGCGGATGCTCGACCAGGTCCGCAGGATCGAAGAGCAGCCCGACCGACACGAAGAACAGCACCGCGAAGGCGTCCCGCAAGGGGAGCGCCTCCGCCGCCGCGCGCGCCGAGAACTGCGAACGCCCCACGACCAGGCCGGCGAGGAAGGCTCCCAGCGCCATCGAGACGCCGAAGAATTTCGCCGCGAGCAGCGCCATGCCCGGCGCGAGCGCGAGCGTCGCGAGGGTGAAGAGTTCGCGGGACTTCGTCGCGCTGACCTTGGCGAGCATCCAGGGGATGACGCGTCCGCCGAGCAGGATCGCCAGCGTGGCGCAGACCGCGACCTTGACGGCCGCGAGGAAGAGCGGGCCCGCGAGGCGCCCGAGGTCGCCGGTCCCTTCCTGGGCGAGGACGGGCAGGGCGACGAGCAGCAACACCGTGAAAAGGTCTTCGACCACGACCCAGCCCACCGCGATGTGCCCGGCGCGGGTGGAGAGGTCGCGGTTCTCGGCCAAGACGCGCATGAGCACGACGGTGCTGGCCACGGAGATCGCCAGTCCGGCGACCAGGGCTTCGTTCGGCGCGACGCCGATGGCGCTGAGCCCGACCCAGGTCAACAGCGTGGTGAGGAGGCTGGTCAGCAGCGCGCCGGGGACGGAGATGCGCCAGACGGCGAAAAGCTCATGGAGGTGGAACTTCAGGCCGACCCCGAACATGAGCAGGATGATGCCCATCTCGGCGAATTGTTCGGCCACCTGCTGGTTGGCGGTGAAACCCGGCGTGTGCGGACCGACCGCGACGCCGGCGAGCAGGAAGCCGACGACGGGCGAGAGCCCGAGCCGGTGGGCGACGTAGCCCAGGACGAGGGCGGCGGCCATGCCCGTGGCGAAAGTCAGCACGATGTCGTTGCCCATCGCGTCCAAGTTAGCGATGGGCGAGGGACCGCAAGCCCCGTCGCCGACGCTCAACGCTTGCCCCGCGGGGTTCCGTCCATACGCAAGAGGGCGTGAATTCCTCGGAGCAACTCTTCCAGCGCGCCCTCACGATGATCCCGGGCGGCGTCAATTCCCCGGTCCGCGCCTTCCGCTCGGTCGGCGGCACCCCTTTCTTCACGAAATCGGCGAACGGCGCCCGCCTGACCACCGCCGACGGCCAGGAGCTCGTCGACTTCGTGCTCACCTGGGGCCCGGCCATCCATGGCCATAACGACCCGGATATCCGCGCCGCCATCCGCGAGGCCCTCGACCGCGGCACCAGCTTCGGCACCCCGAATCCCCTCGAGGTCGAGATGGCCGAGCTGATCCTCGCCTGCGTCCCCGCGGTCAAGAAGGTCCGCATGACCAACAGCGGCACCGAAGCCACGATGTCGGCCATCCGCCTCGCCCGCGGCTTCACCGGCCGCCCGAAGATCATCAAGTTCTCCGGCTGCTACCATGGCCACGTCGACTCCCTCCTCGTGAAGGCCGGTTCCGGCGCGCTCACGCAGGGCAACCCGGATTCCGCCGGCGTCACCCCGGGCACCGCGGCCGATACGCTCGTCGCGGAGTACAACAACCTTCCGGCGCTCGCCGCGCTCTTCGAGGCCAACGCCGGCCAGGTCGCCGGCCTCATCGTCGAGCCCTTCCCGGCGAACGTCGGCCTGATCCTCCCGGACGCGGGTTTCCTCGCGGGCCTGCGCGAGCTTTGCACGAAGCACGGCGCGGTGCTGATCTTCGACGAGGTGATGACGGGTTTCCGCCTTTCCCTCGCGGGCACCCAGGGCCTGCACGCCGTCGTGCCCGACCTCGTCTGCATGGGCAAGATCATCGGCGGTGGCCTGCCGGTCGGTGCCTTTGGCGGTAAGGCCGAGATCATGGACAAGCTCGCCCCGCTCGGCCCGGTCTATCAGGCCGGAACGCTGTCCGGCAACCCGCTCGCCATGGCCGCCGGACTCGCCGCGGTCCGCAAACTGAAGACGCTGGACCCGTATGCTCGCCTCGATGCACTCGGCCGACGCGTGCGCGACACGTTGCTCGCCGCCGCCCAGGCCAAGGGCATCCCGCTGCAGGTCCCGCAGGTCGGCTCGATGTTCTCGTTGTTCTTCAACGCGGAGAAGGTCCGCAACTACGACCAGGCCATCGCCTCCAACGGCGACCTTTATCGCAAGGTCTTCCGGACCGCGCTCGACCGGGGCGTGTACCTCGCGCCCTCGCCCTACGAGACCGCCTTCCTTTCGACCGCGCACGAGGGCAAGGACATCGATAAAGCCTGCGAGGTCCTCGACGCCGCCGTGCGCGCCCTCTGACCATGAAGCTCGCGTTCATCGGAGCGGGCCGGATGGCCGGGGCCATGGTGCGCGGGCTGCTGCGTTCCGGGGCCTGCGCGCCCGCGGACATCGCCGTGATCGGCGGCGCCGGCGCGTCCGCCCAAAAGCTCGCGGCCGAAACCGGGGTGCGCCTGGCCGCCTCCGCCGATGACCTGATGCGTGGGGCCGATGCGGTGGTGGTCGCCTGCAAGCCCCAGGTCTTCCTCAAGCTCGACCCTTCCTTCGGTCCGCCCGCCGCCGGTAAACTCGTGCTGTCGGTCCTCGCCGGGACGCGGACGGAAAAGCTCGGCGCGTTCTTCCCGGGGGCCCGGGCGGTCGCCCGCGCGATGCCCAACACCCCGGGCGCGGTGGGGCAGGGTATCACCGCCCTCTGCTCCGCGCAGACGCTGTCGCCGGCCGATGCCGCGACGGTGCAGGCGATCCTCGCCGGGCTCGGCGCAGTCGTCGAGGTGCCCGAATCGATGTTCGACGCCGTCACCGCGGTCTCCGGCAGCGGTCCGGGTTTCTTCTTCGAATACGTCGCCGCCTACGAGCAGGCCGCCGTCGGCCTGGGCTTCACGCCGGAACAGGCCAAGTGGCTCGTCCGCCAGACTTTCGCCGGCTCGCTGGCGTTGCTGTCCGCCACGGGCGAGACTCCCGAGGCCCTGCGCAATCAGGTCACCTCGCCGGGTGGGACGACGCGTGCCGGACTCGACGCGCTCGAAGCCGGGAAGTTCCGCGAGGTCGTCGCCTCGGCCTTGCTCGCCGCCCGTCGGCGGGGCGAAGAGCTGGGGAAGGCTTAGATCAAGGGCCGGGGCTTGGGACCTTCTCGCCCGGCGGTCACCAAGTCTGCTCGACGGCGATCGGGCCTTCGAGCGGCAGGCGCACGAAGGAGCGGCCCGCGAAGCTGGGTTCACCGTCGAAGCCGTTCAGGGGACGGTGCTTCTCGCGTGTCCCGAGCAGGCGGAGGTTGGTCTTCGAGGTGATCGCGAGGTCGAAATGCAGGAAGCCCCAGGCATCGTAGCGCTGGTCCTTCCAGGAAGGGCAGTAGGCCTCGACGACGATCTTGCCGTCGACGATCTGGTAACGGCCGGCGTACCACTTGCCGACCTCGAGCTTGAGCAACACCGTGTTCATCAGCGACGCGGCGGGCGATTCGACGACCCCGCCGGCGTAGCTCGCGTTCGTCAGCACCCGTCCGTCCGGCAGGAAGAGGAACGCCAGCCGCTTCTCGGCCGGCGCGTTGCCCAGTGGCGGCCGGGGCTGCGAGATGTAGAGCCGCGGCTCATCCGCCGTCGCTTCCCCGGGGGCGGGGGCCGCGATCGACCAAAGCCCCGCGGGCGGCAGGGTGAGGCCTCTTTCCGTCGGGGTGGGAGTGGAGCCGCAACCGACCAGGAAGGCCGCGAGGGAGGCGAGCAGGACGAGGCGCATACCCGGCGGACGATGCCCGTCCGCCGGCTTTTGACTACTCTTATCAGCGGTTCCAGGGGGCACGGGCCAGCAGCAGACCCATGCCGCACCAGTCCGTGACGCCGGCGAAGACCAGGCCGGCGCCGATGAAGCCGCTGAGACCGTAGAAACCCGGGTGGACGAAGGTGCCGAGGAGGACGCCGGTGAGGACCATCGCGCCCGCGGCGATGCGGACCTGGCGTTCGACCGAGATCATCCCGCCTGCCTCCTGCTCCATCGGTAGGCCGGCCTGCCGGCAGGCGTTCGTGCCGCCCTGGACGACGAGCGTCCGGAGGCCGCTCGCGGCGAGTTGCTTGGCCGCCGTGCGGGCCCGGCCGCCCGAGGCGCACAGGAGCAGCACGGCCTTCGGGTCGCGGCCGGCGAGGAGCGCGCGGACGTTCGCAGCCGTGACCTGCTCGAGGGGCAGATTGATGGCCCCGCGGACTCGGCTGGAGCGGAATTCGGCGGGGGAGCGAACATCAAGCAGCAGCGCACCCGCGCCGGCCTCGGCCAGGACGTTCAGGGGGTGCAGCTCGTCGTGGCGGTCGGGGGCGAGCGTCCCGGGGGCGCCGCAGGCTTTGACCGTTCCGCAGGCGGCGGCCGGCGCCTCGAACGTCGCGGGCCGATGGAGGGCGAGGTCGCGGACATAGGTGGCGCCGCTGACGTTGTGGGCGTCGAAGCCATGTTCGCGGAGGAGACGCGTGCCGACGTGGGCTCGCAGGCCGCTGTGGCAGACGACGGCCGTGGGCTTGGACCGATCGAGTTCACCCAGCCGCGCCCGCAGGTCGTTCAGCGGGATGGGGTGGGCGTGCGGGGCGCCGAGGAGGGCGAGTTCGGCGCGTTCATCGGCGTCGCGTAGGTCGATCACCTGGTAACCGGTCAGGTCGGCGTCGGGCGGGATGATCGGGGCGAGCCCGTCCAGGTCGTTCATCGCCGCGAAGGCGGCCATGTGCAGTGGATCCTTGGCGGAACCGAAGGGCGGGGCGTAGGCGAGGTCGACCTGCGCCAGGTCGCGCACGGTGCCGCCGAAGTGCAGGAACGAGGCGACCACGTCCAGGCGCTTGTCGATGCCGGCCGCGCCGACGGCCTGGGCGCCGAGGATGCGCCCCGTGCCGGCTTCGTAGACGAGCTTGAGCGTGAGGGACTTGGCGCCCGGGTAGTAGCCGGCGTGGTGGTTGGCGGTGATGTGCACGGCCCGCGCCGCGAGTCCGCGCTTGCGGGCGGACTTCAGCGAGTCCCCGGCGATCCCCGCCCCGAGCCCGAAGACCTTGATGATCGCAGTTCCCCAAGCGGAAGGGGCCGGGGCGGATTTTCCGGTCGCGGCGTGTTCGCCGACTAGGCGGCCCGTGCGGTTGGCGATGCCCGCGAGCGGCACGCGTCCGCGGAGGCCGGTGGGGCCGAGCCGGTATTCCGCGGCGTCGCCGACGGCGTAGATGTCGTGGTCGGCGGTACGCTGGTACTCGTCGGTCAGGATGCCGCCCGCGGGGCCCACGCCGAGGCCGGCGGCGACGGCGAGCTGGTTGGACGGACGGACGCCCAGGCCGAGGATGACGAGGTCGGCGTCGACCGTGACGCCGTTCTCGAGCACGACGCCCGTGGCGGCGCCCGCGGACTCGCGGATGGCCTTGAAGCCGGAGCCGGAAATCAGGCGGATACCGTGGCGGAGGAGTTCGCGGCGGAGGGGTTCCGCCATCTCGGCGTCGAGGGGCGGGAGGACCTGCCCGATTTTCTCGATCAGGGTCACGTCGAGGCCGCGCTCCTTGAGCTGTTCGGCGACTTCGAGGCCGATGAAGCCCGCGCCGACCACGGCGACCTGCTTGACCGAAGGCAGCTGGGCCAGGATGAGGTCCATATCCTCGATGTTGCGGAGCGAATGGACGCCGCGGGCGCGGACACCGGGCACGTCGGGGATGAGCGGGGCCGCGCCGGGGGCAAGGATCAGCTTGTCGTAGGATTCCTCGTAGTCCTTGCCCGCGACGTGGTCGCGGATGCGGACGGTCTTCGTGGCGCGGTCGATCGCCAGGGCCTCATGGCGGACGCGGACTTCGATGTTGAAGCGCTTCTTGAACAGTTCGGGCTTGGCGACGAGCAGCTTGGCGCGGTCTTGGATGACGCCACCGAGGTGGTAGGGGAGTCCGCAGTTGGCGAAGGAGACGTAGGCGTCCTTCTCCAGCATGATGATGCGGGCTTGCTCGTTCATGCGGCGGGCGCGGGTCGCGGCCGAGGCGCCGCCGGCGACGCCGCCGACGATGAGGATCTTGGGGGAGGGGTTCATGGGATTATTTCGCGAAGTGGGAGCGGATGCAGCCGAGGATCGTCAGGCAGCCCGCATGGGCCACGCGGTAGCGGGCGACGCGGCCCGCGCGGTCGGCGGCCACGAGGCCGTGGGCGCGCAGGCGCATGAGGTGCTGGCTCACGGTCGCCTGCGGGCGGCGGAGGCGCGAGGTGAGTTCGGACACGTCAAGCGGACCCTGTTCCAGGGCTTCGACGATGCGGAGCCGGTCGGGGTGCGAAAGCGTGCGGAGGGCCGCGGCGCAGTGCTTCAGGATCTTCGGGTCGAGCGGGACTGCTTTTAACATATTCAAAAGTTTGAATGTATTTGGCCGGGGTGGCAAGAGGGAAAAAGGGGTGGCGGTTAGCGGTTGGCGGTTGGAGGGGAACGAGGACCGGAGGGCACGAGGACACGAGTATCCAAGTCGATGCTCCCGTCACTTGCCACCCGTCATCCTGGAATGGCTGCGCTCGGGCGGCACGTGGTGCTACCCCTACTTCCGGAGCCTACGCCTTCGCTTCGGCCTTCCGAACAAGGGCGAAGATGCCCAGGGCCATCGCCACCAAACCGGCGTAACAGGCCCACTCCGGCAGGCCGAGGAGCTCGGGGAGGCGGAGTTTGCCGTAGGCGCCGACCGGCAGGAGGTTCGCGGCGATCCAGTCGAAGCTCAGGGCGTAGGCGATGCCGCCGACGAGCATGCCGCCGAGGCCGGCCAGGGCATCCAGACGGCCGGTCGCGAGGGCGGCGAGGCCGGTGCCCGGGCAGTAGCCGTAGAGGACCATGCCGACCCCGAAGATCGCCGCCCCGAGCCCGACCGCCAGGAGGTTCAGCGGCTTGATGTGGAACTGGGCCAAGTCCTGGCCATGGAGGATCGCGATACCGACCCCGCCGACGGCGATGGCGGTCAGCATGACCTTGAGCACCGTGAAGTCGCGGAATTGGAACAGGCGGACGATCACGTCGAAGTCGGTCAGGCCGCCGCGGTGCAGCAGGAAGCCGAACAGCGCTCCGAAAAGGACGGCGGCGCCGAGGAGTTCGGAACCGGTGAGGAAGGCGAGGGGGAGGGGCATGGCGTTTGTCTTGACGGCTTCAGGCTTGGGTGGTCCGGCCGTAGAGCAGCCGCGCGGTGAGGATGCCCGAGGCGAACATCACGATGAAGAAGAACCAGCCGCTCACGGCGAGCTGCAGGCAGCCGCTGATGCCATGGCCGCTGGTGCACCCGTCGGCGAGGCGCGCGCCGAACAGCGCGAGGAAGCCACCCACGAAGGCCGCGACCAGCCGCTTGGGCTTCGCGGTCCCGAAGCGGGCGCTCCAGACCGAGGAGTCGACGGTGAATCGGAAGGCGCCGCCGAGCATGGCGCTCAGGAAGGCCCCCAGCATCGTGCCGACGAGGAAGAGGGTGCTGTAATCCCAGGCTGGGATGGCCGATTTGGCCCAATAGGTGTTTTGCGCCACGCCCTCGGCGCCGAGGAACGGCACGGCGCAGGCCCCGGCCGCTTGCGCGAGGCCGGTCGACATCCCGAGCGGCTTATTGGCGAGCGAGAACGTGAGCACGCTGAGCAGGCCGATGAGCGCACCGACGAGGTAAGGGTTCCAGCGGGGGGTCTTCATGGGGTCGGGGAAGGATGGAGGATGAGGGGGCGGGGATGAAGGATTAATTTAGCGGTTGGCGGTGAGCGGGTGGCGGTTGGGAAGGCAAAGAGGCAAGGGGGAGACCGGAACTGGAAAATTGATCCCCAGCCAATGATCCGGTCTCCGGTTTCCCTTTGAGTTCTCCGTGTGTCTCCCGCCGCCCGAGAACGTAAACTCAAGGGCAGCGCGCGGTGCTGCCCCTGCATCGATGCAGCTAGGTCGTGATGCGGTCCCGACCCTGCCTGATGCCTCTCATCGATCCAGCCCTCGATTCAGCACTCGATGCAGCCATCGACTCAGCCATCGACGCTGGCCAGGGGCTCAGCCCAGCCGATTGGCCGCGCTGACGAGGGCCTTGAGGCCGGCGAGCTCGATGTTGGCGTCGACGCCGCAGCCCCAGACGGTGCGGCCGTCCTTGGACTGCAGGCTGACATACGCTGCGGCGGCCGACTCGGAGCCGGCGGTCAGCGCGTGCGAGCGGTAGTCCTTGAGGGTGAAGTTAGCCCAGCCCTTGGACTCCAAGGCATGCACGAGGGCGCTGATCGGGCCGTTGCCTTCCCCGGTGAGGGTGAGGACCTGGCCGGCGCGCCGGACCTCGGCTTGGCAGGTGAAGGATTGCGGCCCGTTCTGCTTGGAGGCGAAGGCCACGAGCTCGAGGGGCGAGGCGACGTTGACGAAGTGGGTGCGGAAGCACTCGTGGATCTCCTTCGGGGAAAGTTCCTTGCCCAGGGAATCCGCGTGCTTGCCGATGAGGTTGCCGACCTCGGGGTGCATGAGCTTGGGCAGGTCGAAGCCGAACTCGCGGTCCAGCACGTAGGCGACGCCGCCCTTGCCGCTCTGCGAGTTGATGCGGATGATGGCCTCGTAGGAACGGCCGATGTCCATCGGGTCGATGGTGAGGTAGGGGACGTCCCAGGGGGCGTCGTGGCCGATCTTCCCGCGCCGGTCCATGCCCTTCTTGATCGCGTCCTGGTGGGAGCCGGAGAAGGCCGTGAAGACGAGGTCGCCGCCGTACGGGTGGCGGTCGTGCACGCTCATGCGGGTCACGCGCTCGTAGACCTCGCGGATGCGCCCGAGGTCGCGGAAATCGAGGTGCGGGTCGATGCCGTGCGAGTACATGTTCAGCGCGACGGTCACGATGTCGAGGTTGCCGGTCCGTTCGCCGTTGCCGAAGAGCGTGCCTTCGACGCGGTCCGCGCCGGCCATGAGGCCGAGTTCGGTGGCGGCGACGCCGGTGCCGCGGTCGTTGTGCGTGTGCAGGGAGACGATCGCCATGGAGCGGTCGCTCAGGTGGCGGCAGAACCACTCGATCTGGTCGGCGTGCGTGTTCGGCGTGCCGGCTTCGACGGTGAGGGGCAGGTTCAGGATGATCGGCCTCTTCGCCGAGGCCCCCCAGGCCTTGGCCACGGCCTCGCAGACCGCGAGGGCGTAGTCGGGCTCGGTGAGCACGAAGGTCTCGGGGCTGAACTCCAGCTGCCACTGGGTGTCCGGCAGGGCGTCGGTGAGCTCGCGGATGAGCTTCGCGCCGGTGACCGCCATCTCGAGGACCTGCTCCTTGGACAGGCCGAAGACGATCTCGCGCTGCGCGGGGTTGGTCGGCGTGTAGAGATGGACGATCGCGCGGCGGGCGCCCTTGAGCGAGTCGATCGTGCGGCGGATGAGGTGCTCGCGGGCCTGGACGAGCACCTGCACGGAGACGTCGTCGGGGATGAGGTCCCTTTCGATCAGCTCGCGCGTGAAGTTGAATTCGGTGTCGGAGGCCGACGGGAAGCCGATCTCGATCTCCTTGAAGCCGATGCGGCAGAGTTCCTGGAAGAGCTCGTGCTTCTCCGCCACGTTCATGGGGATGGCCAGCGCCTGGTTGCCGTCGCGGAGGTCGACCGAGCACCAGCGCGGGGCGCGCTCGATGCGGGCGTCGGGCCAGCGGCGGTCGGGGAGACGGACGGTCTCGAACGGGCGGTACTTCTTCCGGGGCGATTCCATGCGGGGCGAAGGGGAGAGGGTGGGAAAGGGTGGGTGGGGTGGCGAGCGTGGTTTGACCCCTTGAAAGCAAAAAGCCCGCCCGGAAGTCCGGGCGGGCTTTTTCGCAAGGGAGCGAGACCCGGACTTAGGCGTCAGGCTTGGTCTTCGGAAGCTTGGTCACGCGCTTCAGGTCCTTGACCGTGCCGCGCTTCTTGAGCAGTTCCACGCGTTCGAAACGCTTGAGGACGTTGCGCTTGGCGCCGGAGGAGGAGGCGCTGGCTTTGAAACTGTTGTGCTGGGTCATGGCCGTAAGGTGGGTGAGGTTTTGAGCAAAGGCGGGCGAACCCCGGGGGCAAGGGGAAAAAGACGGGAAATCCGTCTTTTAACCCGCCCTTTCGGGGGTAGCCGGGCCGGGAGCCTCAGGCCAGGATACCTTTGACCGCCTTGCCGTGCACGTCGGTCAGGCGGAATTGGCGGCCCTGGTAGCGGTAGGTCAGCGCCTCGTGGTTGATCCCGCAGAGGTGGAGCAGGGTCGCCTGCATGTCGTGGATGTGCACCGAATCCTTCGCCACGTTCCAGCCGAAGTCGTCGGTCTCGCCGTAGACGTGGCCCTTCTTCACTCCGCCGCCGGCCAGCCACCAGCTGTAGGCCCGGCCGAAATGGTCGCGGCCCTTGTAGCCCTGCCCCTGCTGGTTCTGGCCGAACGGCGTGCGGCCGAATTCCCCGCCCCAGATGACGAGCGTGTCGTCGAGCAGGCCGCGTTGCTTGAGGTCCTTGACGAGGGCGGCGCTCGGCTGGTCCGTGTCGCGGCACTGCATCTCGAGCTGCGTGAAGAGGTTGTTGTGCTGGTCCCAGCCCGCGTGCATGAGCTGCGTGAAGCGCACGCCGCGTTCGGCCAGCCGGCGGGCGATCAGGCAGTTGTTGGCGAACGTCCCCGGCGTGAGCACGTCGGGGCCGTACATCTCGAGCACCGCCTTCGGCTCGTTCCGGAAGTCCAGCAGGTCGGGCACGGAGGCCTGCATGCGGAACGCCATCTCGTACTGCGAGATCCGCGTGTCGATCTCGGGGTCGCCGGCCCAGCCGAAGTGCTCGCGGTTGAGGGCCTGGAGGTCGTCGAGCATCGTGCGGCGCGCCGCGCGGTCCACGCCCGCGGGGTTGGCCACGTAGGGCACCGGTTCGCCGACGCCGCGGAAGCGGACGCCCTGATGCTTGCCGGGCAGGAAGCCGTTGCTCCAATAGTGCTCGAAGAACAGCTGGCCGCAGGTCTTGGTCTTGTCGGAGGACGTCATGACCACGTAGGCGGGCAGGTCCTGGTTCATCGTGCCGAGGCCGTAGGCGAGCCAGGCGCCGACCGCGGGGCGACCCGGGATCTGCGAACCGGTCATGAAGAAGGTCACGCCCGGGGCGTGGTTGACGGCCTCCGTATTCATGGAGCGCACCACGCAGATCTCGTCGGCGATCGAGCCGATGTGCGGGATCATCGTCGACAGCTCGCGGCCGGACTGGCCGTAGCGGGCGAACGGCTTGATGGCGGGGACGGCGGGCCACTTGGCGTAGCCGCTCGACATCGAGGACAGGCGCGTGTCGCCGCGGATGCTCGCGGGGATGTCCTTGCCGGCCTCCTTGACGAGGGTCGGCTTCTGGTCGAAGAGGTCGATGTGCGAAGGGCCGCCGCCTTGCCAGAGGCAGATGACGCGTTTGGCCTTCGGCGCGAAGTGCGGGAGTCCGGGCAGGGCGCCGAGGGCGTCGGGCTTGGCGGCGAAGAGGTCCCGGCTGAGGAGGGACGAAAGGGCGACGGTGCCGATGCCCTGCACGCCGGCGCTGAGGAAGTTGCGGCGGGTCAGCCGTTGGCGCCATTCGGCGGGAGAGAGGTCGGGGTGCATGGGGTCAGTCGCGGGTGATCGCCGCGTCGAGGTTGAAGAGGGCGAGGCAGGCGGCGGTCAGGGCGGCATGCTCGGCCGCCGGGATGGCGGGGTCGCGCTTGCTTTCGCCGTGGGCGAGCAGGGCCGCGGCGGCCTTGGGGTCCGCGGCGTAGATGGCGCGTTGGCCGGCGAGCAGGCGGGCCAGCAGCCGCGGTTCGGCGCCGGTCGGCGCGCGGCCCAGCACGAGCCGGTAGGCCTGCGCCAACCGACGCTCGTCGTCGCCGGCGGACCAGACGCGTTGGGCGAGGGCGCGGGAAGCCTCCACCCAGGTCGGGTCGTTCAGCATCGTCAACGCATGCAGCGGCGACGAGGTGGCGGAGAGGCGGACCCGGCAGGCCTGCCGCGACGAGGTGTCGAACATGTTCACCGGCGCGATCGTCCGCCGCCAGAACGTATACAGCGACCGGCGGTAGAGGTCGGGACCTTTGGACGTCGGGTAGGTGAAGTCGCGCTCCTTGGTGATCGCCAGGCTCTCCCACGGCGCGGGCGGCATGACGGGGTAGACCGGCGCGCCGCCCACCTTCTCGACCAGCAGCCCGCTGGCGGCGAGGGCGACGTCGCGGAGCAGGGGCGAAGGCAGGCGCAGGCGGGGCGCCCGGCCCAGCAGCTTGTTCTCCGGGTCTTTCTGCAGTCCCGTCGGCGTCACCTGGCTGGCCTGACGGTAGGTCCGGCTGGTCACGATGAGGCGTTGCAGCGCCTTGGTCTTCCAGCCGCTTTCGCGGAACTCGACGGACAGCCAGTCCAGCAGCTCGCGGTGCGTCGGTTGCTCGCTCTGCACGCCGAGGTCCTCGGAAGTGCGCACGATGCCCTGGCCGAAGAGGAGCTGCCACTGGCGGTTGACCTGCACGCGGGCGGTCAGCGGGTGCTCGGGGCGGAACAGCCATCGGGCCAGGCCCAGGCGGTTGCGCGGCGCGTCCTTCGGCAGGGGCGGCAGGAAGGCCGGCGTGTCGAACGTGACCTTCTCCTTCTTCGACAGGTAGGCCCCGCGGTCGAGGATGTGCGTGTCGCGGGCCTTCTCGTCCGACATGACCATGACGCGCGGCCAGTTGTCGGTCGTCTTGAACTTGTCCATGGCCGCCTTGGCCGCGTCGAGCGCCATCAGCGCCGGGAGTTTCTTCCGGTCCTCGGGGAAGACGCTCTTGTTGTAGTGGGCGCGGACCTGCTTCTCCTCGGCGGCCGTCCGCTTCCGGTCCGGCGCGAGCAGCGGTTCGAGTTCCTTCGGGACGGCGCCCCGTTCCTTGGCCGGTTTGGCCAGCCAGGCCGCGTAGGCCTGGTTCTGCAACGCGGGCAGCGTCTGGTTGCGCGTCTCGTAGTCGGCCTGCAGCTTGGCGAACTGCGCCGCCTGGTCGGGGTTGGGGAATTCGAGCAGGGGGCCATCCAGGCGGAAGCGCGAAGGCCCGCCGCCGGGCACGCCGCGTTCGGGGGCGTGGTTGAAGGCGTCGAGCCACTGGTAGTAATCCTTCTGCGTGATCGGGTCGTACTTATGGTCGTGGCACTGGGCGCACGCCACCGTCAGTCCGAGCCAGGTGGTCGTGGTGCTCTCGACGCGGTCGAAGAGGCTGACGAACCGCTGCTCCTCGGCGATGTTGCCGCCCTCGCCGTTGAGGATGTGGTTGCGGTTGAAGGCCGTGGCGAGGCGCTGTTCCGGCGTGGCGTTCGGCAGCAGGTCGCCGGCCAGCATCTCGGTGCTGAGCTGGTCGAACGGCTTGTCCGCGTTGAGCTGGCGCACCAGCCAATCCCGCCAGACCCATTGGAACGTGTCCCCGTCCTGCTGGAACCCGTTGCTGTCCGCGTAGCGGGCCGCGTCGAGCCAAGGCAGGACCATGCGCTCGCCGTAGCGAGGCGAAGCCAGCAGGCGGTCGACCTGCTTCTCATACGCGTCGGCCGAGTCGTCGGCGAGGAAGGCGGCCGTCTCCTCCGGCGTGGGCGGGAGGCCGGTCAGGTCCAGCGTGACGCGCCGGAGCAAGGTGGCCTTGGGCGCCTCGGCGGAGAGCGCGAGGCCCGCGGCCTTGAGCTTGGCGACGATGAAGGCGTCGATCGGGTGGCGCTCCCCGTTCGCCGGGAGCGGCGGGCGGGTAGGGGCGACGAACGTCCAGTGCTCCTGGTAATGGGCTCCCTCGGCGATCCAGCGGCTCAGCAACTCGCGTTGGGCCGGCGTGACCATTCGGTGGGAATCGGGCGGGGGCATCACCTCCTCGGGGTCCTTCGAGACGAGTCGCTTGAGCAGTTCGCTCTCGGCCGGCTTGCCCGGCACGAAGGCCTTCTTCGCGAGCGCCTCGGCGCGGACGTCCAGGCGCAGCTTGGCCTTGCGCTTGTTGGCGTCGGGCCCGTGGCAATAGAAGCAGTTCTCGGACAGGATCGGCCGGATCGCTTCGTTGTAGTCGAGCGGGGGTGTCTCCGCCGCCCCGGCGGACGCGAGGCCGGCCAGGAGCAGGCCGAGGGCGAGGGGAAGGGTGGGGCGCATGGCGGGGAGGACTGCTCGTCGGGGCGAGCGGCTGGGACTGGGACAGTCCCGGGCGGGGTGGGTTGCATTCATGTTCCTTCCCTTAGCGTTTTCAACCGAAGATTGCCCGTAGCCACCGAGGTTTGGGGTTGCTGAGGGGGCATCCGCGGTTGTCATCCCGGGAGGTGCGCATCCTCGACCGCTATCTTCTCCGCGAATGGGCCAAGGTCTTCGGCCTCTGCCTGCTGGGTTTTGGCGGTCTGATCCTGATTTCCCATTGCTATAACCGCATCCCGGACATGGAGCGGTGGGGCCTGTCCTTCGGAACCAGCGTGGAATACCTGGCCCTGCTGATGATCGGAAGCGTCCCCATGCTGCTGCCGATTTCCCTCCTGATCTCCGTCATCTTCACCCTCGGCGCCCTCAACCGTAACCAGGAGCTGGCCGCCATCCGGGCGGCCGGGGTCGGCCTCTGGCGACTCACGGCGCCCCTCTGGGCCGCCGGCGCCGCGTGCGCCCTTTTGCTGGTGGCCCTGAACGCCTACTGGATTCCGGACGCCTTGGAGCGGCAGCGCGAGATCGTCGACACGGCCCAGTTCGACGCGATCCGCGCGCAGGGCAAGGCGACGTTGCCGGCCGGCGAAATCGGCCTGATCTCGTTCGACAATACCCGCGCTCGCCGGCTCTGGCTGATCAGCCGCATGGGCTTCTCCACCGGTCAAGCCTTCGAGGTCGATGTCCATCTCTTCGATGAGCAAGGCCGCGAGACCCGCTGCATCTCGGCCCGGTTCGCCGAATTCCGGCGGGTCGACGGGCGCTGGCGCTGGGTCTTCCGCCAAGGGCGCGACCTCCGCTTCGACCCGAAGACCGGCGCGCTCCAGGCCCAGCCTGAGTTCAAGGAACTCGCCCCGGGGTTCGACGAAGACCCGGAGGTGATGCTTTTCGCCACGCGCGAACCGAGCCGACTCTCGCTCCGGGAGATTTCACGTTTCGTCGAGCACGCCGGGCAGAACCCGACCGGCACCAACGCCGCCTACGCGATGCGCTACCACGCCATCCTCTCGGCCCCGGCCATCTGCTTCGTCGTCATCGCCGTCGCCATCCCCTTCGCCGTCGTCGGCGGGCGCGTCAGCCCGATGGTCGGCGTCGCCAAGACCTTCGGCCTTTTCCTGGCCTTCTACCTCCTCACCTCCTTCTGCTCCGCCTTCGGCGACAATGGGGCGATTCCGCCGATGCTGGCCGCTTGGTTACCGACCGTCCTGGTCGCCGCCTGGGCCGTGCCGAAGTTGAGGGCCGTCAATTAACATGCTCCGTGCCATCCGTATCCGTCCTGGTCGTCCCGCCCGCGTCCTCCGGGGCCATCCCTGGGCTTTCCTTGGGGAAGTCGAATTCGCGGGCGAGCCGCCGCAGGACGGCGACTGCGTCGAACTGACCGACCTCAAGGGCCGCTGCCTCGGCGCGGGCCTCTGGAACGGCAAGTCCCAGATCGCCTGGCGTCGCTACTCGCGCCGCCCGATCGCCCTCGACGGCCCGCTGCTCGAGGAACTCGTCACCGCCGCCGTCAACCGTCGCGCCGGCAAGCCGGTCGGCCGTCTGATCTGGTCCGAAGCCGACAGCCTTCCGGGCCTCGTCGTCGACCGCTACAACGACCTGATCACGATCCAGGCGCTGACCTGCGGCATCGACCGACGCCTCGCCACCATCATCGACGTCCTCCAGCGACTGCTGAAGCCGCGCGAGATCGTCCTCCGCAACGACGCCGCGACGCGTAAGCTCGAAGGCCTCCGCCAGGAGATCCGCACGGTCTCAGGCAAGCCGCTTGAGCCCGCTTGGATGGAAGTCGGCGGCGTGCAGGTGCTCGTCGACCTGATGGGCGGCCAGAAGACCGGCACCTACCTCGACCAGCTCGACCAGCATCAGCACGTCGCGAAGCTCGCCAAGGGCCGCCGCGTGCTCGACGCCTTCTGCAACCAGGGCGGCTTCGGCCTCGCCTGCGCCCAGGCCGGCGCCGCCAGCGTGCTCGGCCTCGACCAGTCCGAGGACGCCATCGCCGCCGCCCGCTCGGCCGCCGAACGCAACGGCCTGAGCGCTTCCTTCGAGGTCGCCAACGTCTTCGACTGGTTCACCGAGCACCGCGAGGCCTCCTTCGACCTCATCATCCTCGACCCGCCGCCCTTCGCCCGCAGCAAGGACGCCGTCGAAGGGGCTTTGCGAGGCTATAAGGAATTGAACCTCCGCGCCCTCCGCCTGCTCGCCCCGGGCGGCATCCTGGCAACGTATTCCTGTTCGCACCGCGTGTCCGAGGAGATGTACCTCGAGGTCATCGAAGCCGCCGCGTCGGACGCCCGTCGCGAGGCCGTCATCCTCGAGCGCACGTCCCAGCCGGCGGACCACCCGGTGCTGCTGAACTTCCCGGAGAGCCGCTACCTCAAGGGCTTCATCATCGAGATTCGGGCTTAACTCCCGGACCGCTTCCGCTTTCATCGCGCCATGATCGTCTCCCTCCGCGGCAAGCTCATCGAAGCCGGCGTCCTGCGCGTCGTCATCGAGTCGTCGGGCGTGGGGTACGAGGTCAACGTGCCGGTCACGACCGCGGAACGCCTGCCGAAGCTCGGCGCGGAAGTCTTCCTGCTCATCCATCACGTCTTCCGCGAGGACGGCCAGGCCCTCTACGGCTTCGCCGTCGCCGAGGAGCGCGAGTTCTTCAAG
>JACCEA010791736.1_pt1 | contig 17580 bp, 15 predicted proteins | sample 7449851 | NCBI WGS metagenome assembly JACCEA01 (sample SAMN15323453, study PRJNA562643) | freshwater metagenome | isolation source: river surface water | place: USA:Blue River Watershed | collected 2017-08-18
TAAGGGCTAATCCCTGCGTATTTCCTACACTATTATATTGATTGTATGAAAACCCAACGGCATAATTAATCGTTGGGACGAATAGTTTTTTAATTAGGGCTCCTGTGCTGTCTTTATTTTTCTGAAATCGGATTAGAACATTTTCTCGTTTTAGTTGAACATGTAAACCTGAGGCGGGTTTTAGGTAATCTGCAATAAGGCCGTTTTTGTCTTGGTATTCGTATTGAGTTGAGTTTCCGCCGATTTCAAATACCATTTCCTGAGCATTTGCATGTTCAGCCAACAGGCATAGCAGGATGATTAATAGTAGGCGCATATATGATTATTAGAACACTGAGCGAATATAGATGTTATTACATGAATTGTATCTTATCTACCCGAAAATTTTCCAGAAATATATCCAGTGGTCCATGCGGCCTGAAAATTGAATCCTCCAGTGATGCCATCGATGTCCAAGACCTCCCCGGCAAAATACAATCCAGGGACTAATTTACTCTGCATAGTGTTTACATCTATCTCATTTAAATCGATCCCTCCCGCAGTAACAAATTCCTCTTTAAAGGTCGTTTTTCCTTGTACCTCGTAGCGGTCGTTGATGAGCGTATTAATGAGTTTATTGGCATTTTTCCCAACTAAATCGATCCAACGGGTTTCAAGTTTGATTTCGTTCTTTTCTAAGAGGTAAAACCAAAGCCGATTGGGTATAGGGAAGGGATTGTGGTTTTGGAGCATCTTGGCTCCATGCAATTTTTGATTGGTTAGAAAGCTTTTGCGCAACGCTTCTTCTTTTAAATCGTCCAACCAGTTGACTAGGATGGAGCAAGTGTATTGTTTTTCCGCTAATATGCGTGCGCCCCATGCCGACAGCTGTAAGATTGCAGGACCGCTCATGCCCCAATGCGTAATGAGTAGGGGGCCTATGCCCATGAGTTTTTGGCCTTCAATGCGAACACGGGCTTTTTCCACGACAAGACCCATGAGCGCTTTAATAGGCTCCTTGGGCATGTTAAAAGTAAACAAGGAAGGAACAGGAGGAATGATGTTATGTCCAAAGGTTTCGATTGCCTCGAACCATGTGGCCTTCGGTTGGCCCCCAACAGTTATTATCACTCGGTCCGCCTCTTGAGATCCCTGATTGGTATCAATGACAAATCCCTTTTCGGTTTTTTGGATACGCTCAACGGCATAATTAGTCTGTAAATCAATGCCCAAATTCTTCGCCTCACATAGGAAACAATCGATGATGCTTTGGGAATCATTCGATAAGGGAAAGATGCAGTTGTCGGGGTAAGTCTTTAAGGCAACCCCTCGTGATTCAAACCAGGCGACCGTGTCCTGCGCATTAAAAATTTCGAAGGCCTTACGAAGGAATTTTTCACCTCTTGGATAATTTTCGGCGAGCAAACGGGAGTTAAAGGTGGCGTTGGTCACATTGCACCGACCCCCTCCGGAGATTTTCACTTTGCCTAGGAATTTGCTCGTCTTTTCTAAGATGCAAACATGGGCATTCGGGAAGTGGGATTTGGCGGAAATTGCTGCAAAAAAGCCGGCAGCTCCTCCTCCGATGATGGTGATGTTCACAATACTACTTTTGGGGTTTATTTAGGAAAGTTAAAGAATAATGGTGGAATTAAGGGTTTATTCTGATTTGAGACGTGCTCTTTTTTGGCTTAAATAAAGACCAAAGGCCCCAGAAAACATGATGATGGCAATACTAAAAAGAAGTTCATTACTATAGGGTACGGTAACCAAATTTAAAAAACTCATTCCTTGCAACATGAGCACCGTCTCATTCAAAAGTATGCCCACAATAAATACCCCCAAAGCGATGGACATAAAGGGGTGTATTGAGATCAATTGATGTTTAAGGGAAAGTCCAATTAAAAATAAACTTACTATCCCGAGCAAAACCAGGTGTAAATAGGCGATGACGATGGGGCGAAAACCAAAGGCAAATTCACTTAAACTCGGGATGGTCGAACCCATCTGCAAGAAAAACTTGATACTTGCGGCGATAACGACAAGCGTCCAAATTTTTCTGACGAAAGGATGGATTAAAGCTTCGACTGATTTTTTTTGAATTTGATAGATCCAATAAAACCATGCGCCAAATTGTACACTGGCCGATAGGATTACTAATATAAAAAGGTAAATGGGTAAATGTGCCCATATGATGGATAGGAGGTAGGCTGGAATTAAGCTACCCGCAAACAGCCAGAAAATGGTTCTTTCATGGGGGATTTGGACTTGAATGGAGCCTAAATAATAGGCGAATAGCCCCATGCAGGAAAATAGAAAGTAGCCATTGTATTGAAAATGCAAATAATAATAGACCGATGCCAAATAGTGTTCCGGATTACTAATGTGATTGATCATTAAATACACTAAATAAGCTGTTCCAATGGCAGATAGGAAATTAAATACAATGCTAGCTTTGATGTATAAGTCACCCGTTGTTACGCTGTTTTGCTTGTCTATCCAACGCCAAACGCGGAAACAGAAGTAAAAATTAATCAGCGTACTAAGCGATGAGAAAAAGATAGAATAAGGACCGTAACCTTGATAAATAAATGCCAATAACATACAGAAGGCAACCACGGTATTAGCCATCAACAATAAGGAGGCATTCATTTCCGATTTTTGTGGCTTGAAATGATATAAGAGTAAGGTCATGATCATTTGGCTGATCCAGGCGGAAAAGGCAAAATGGGAATGCCCATGAAGCACGTGTTTTTGCTGTAAAAAGGGAAAAGAAAAGGCAATTTTATATCGCAATAAAACGCCTAATAAGGCCACAATAACTAAATTAAACAGGGCTAAGCGAATCCAATAGGCCGTTTCTTTTTTGTTCCAAATCTCCATATACAACTTAAGCTAAAAACACTTTTCTATTTTCGATTTTTAATTCGCCAGCCTCGTGTAGATGTCGGATACTTCGAATGACCGTTTCTACACGTAGGCCGGTGATGTCGGCAATTTGTTGCCTGGTTAATTGAACCAAATGATTTTCATCCTCAACATAGAGGTGGGAATTTTTAAGGTAGTTCAATAGGGATAAAATGAGTTTCTCCGGTTCGCAAGCTGTGATTTCCTTCAACAAAAAGAATTTAAATCGGAGGTGTTCAGATAGACGTTTGGCCATTCCGAAAAGTAGTTCAGGATGTTTCAAAATCTGCTCCTGAAAGACATTTTTCGGAACCCGAATGACGGTTGATTTTTGCAGGGCAATCGCCGAAGAGGCAAAAGGACCTCCATCAAACAAGGGCATTTCTGCCAAACTTTCTCCTGGATTGATAATGCGCTGGAGATACTCCTTTCCCGCATCTGATACATTGAACCACTTTAATTGCCCATCCACTAATTGGTGGTAAAAATTGCAATCCGTTCCCTCTGTGAAAAGAAACTCATTCTTTTCCAATATACGGTAGTTGGCCCCCCAAGACAATAATAAATTTTCGGCAATCATTTGATGAAATATTAGGCGAAACAAGCACACAAATGTAGGGGAAATTATGACCAAAATCAGGTGCACTTATGATTATAATCATCTTGGCGATTTGTTAGCTTGAAAATTCATAAACTATTGATTTTTAATTAGTTAGCTATGTGCTTATTCCTATCTATAAAGCGCGCACCAGGCTATATGATTGAACGCATAAAGCCCGAAATATTCCAATTCTAACATTGTGTCAACAAATAATTATCCACATGAAAAGAATTACAATTATGCTTGCTTTGACCTTCGGAATTTTCGCTTGCGGAAGCCAGAATGAGTCAAATTCAACAGCTGATGCAAGTGCGCCGGCTGCATCAACTGACCAAGGATCTGAAAATCCATCCTATGATCCTAAAAGAGGTACAGGAAAATTTACAGATGTGGAAGTAAGTCCAACTTTGGATAAGGCATTGGCCGATAAAGGAAAGGCGACCTCAGATGTAAAATGTGGCAGTTGCCATAAAATGACCGATGAAAAATTGGTTGGACCAGGTTGGAAAGGGGTGACGCAACGTCATACTCCCGCTTGGATCTTAAACTTCATGACAAACACGGATGAAATGATTAACAAAGACCCGGCTGCCCAAGCGCAATTAGAGCTTTGTTTAGTTCGTATGCCGAATCAAAATTTGAGTGATGATGAGGCCAAATCATTATTTGAGTATATGCGTCAAAATGACGGAGTTAAATAATTGTTGAAACAAATTAAAAACAAAATGAAAGCAAATTTTACAAAAATCCTAGCATTGCTTCTGATCGCAGGTTGGGGTACACAGTCATGTAAGCCTAAAGATGCGGGCAGTGCATCTTCTTCTGGTTCTGCAGAGAAGGCTTATGTCGCACCTGGTAAATACGACCAATTTTACAATTTCGTATCCGGTGGTTTCTCGGGTCAAATGAGTGTCTATGGCCTACCTAGTGGCCGTTTATTTCGCGTAATTCCCGTTTTTTCAGTTGATCCAGAAAAAGGATATGGCTATACAGAGGAAACAAAACCGATGTTGAATACTTCACATGGATTTGTGCCTTGGGACGATTTACACCATACTGAGCTTTCTCAAACGAATGGCGAAGTAGATGGTCGTTGGATCTTTGGTAATGCCAATAACACACCACGTGTTGCTCGTATCGATTTAGGAAGCTTTAAAACAGCTGAAATCATCGAGTTGCCAAACTCTGCAGGTAACCACTCTTCTCCATTTATTACCGAAAATACGGAATATGTGGTTGCGGGAACTCGTTTCTCTGTACCTTCTGATAACGCAAATGGCGATATTCCAATCAGTACTTATAAGGAGAATTTTAAGGGATACATCAGCTTTATTTCCGTGAAGAAAGAAACGGGAGCAATGGATTTAGCCTTTCAAATTGAGTGTCCTGGGGTCAATTTCGACTTAAGTCACGCGGGAAAAGGAAAATCAAATGGTTGGTTCTTCTTTAGCTGTTACAATACAGAACAAGCAAATACGTTGTTGGAGGTTAATGCTTCCCAACGTGATAAGGACTTTATCATGGCGGTAAACTGGAAAAAAGCAGAGGAGTATATTAAGGCAGGTAAGGCAAAGAAAATGCCAGCTAAATATGCGCACAACAAATACAATGAGAAGACTCATACAGCTACTTCAGAGATGAAGAGTGAGGTATTGGTACTTGATGCCAAAGCATTAAAAGACATTTGTTACTTCATCCCATGCCCGAAATCTCCTCACGGTTGTGATGTGGATCCTACAGGTGAATACATCGTTGGTTCAGGTAAATTAGCTGCCTTAATTCCGGTATTTAGTTTTGATAAATTACAAAAAGCTATTCAGGCTAAGCAATTCGATGGTGATTATCAAGGTATCCCAGTGATCAAGTACGAAGCTGCTTTATATGGTGAGGTTAAAAAACCAGGTCTTGGACCATTGCATACTGAATTTGATGGTAAAGGAAATGCCTATACGACTTTCTTCGTTTCGAGTGAGGTTGTTAAATGGAACATCAAAGACCTAAAAGTACTTGACCGTGCACCTACTTTCTACTCTGTGGGTCACTTATGTATCCCAGGTGGTGATAGCAAGAAGCCAAACGCGAAATACTTAATTGCGTATAACAAAATTACGAAGGACCGTTATTTACCAACTGGTCCAGAGTTAACTCAAAGTGCGCAATTATATGACATCAGTGGAGATAAGATGGAGATGATCTTAGACTTCCCGACTATCGGTGAGCCACACTATGCACAAGCGATTGCTGCGGATTTAGTGAAAGACCGTTCGGTTAAGTTCTACAAGATTGATGAGAATACAAATAAGTATGTCACCAAAGGAGAGGGCCAAGCGAAGGTCGTTCGAGAAGGAAATCAAGTTCATGTGTACATGACATCGATTCGTTCTCACTTTGCACCAGATAACATCGAAGGGATCAAAATGGGTGATGTGGTTTACTTCCACGTGACTAACCTTGAACAAGATTGGGACGTACCGCACGGATTTGCCGTGAAAGGAGCGAATAACGCCGAGCTATTAATCATGCCAGGTGAAACTCAAACCTTGAAATGGGAGCCAAATCGGGTGGGTATATTCCCGATGTATTGCACCGACTTCTGTAGTGCATTACACCAAGAAATGCAGGGGTATATTCGAGTTTCTCCGAAAGGGAGCAATGTACCTCTAACTTATAGTTTGGGTAATACAAAACCCGTTGCTAAACGTTAAACAACCCAGGGAGTATGGGTGACCATACTCCCTTATTATTTCATAAAATTTAGAAATCATGAAAATTTTATCTATATCAATTTGTGCTGCCGCATTATTTGCTTTTGCAGCATGTTCAAGCTCTGAGGCGGATACTACATCGTCCTCTTCATCATCTGAGTCAACCGTGGTAGCGGGTGGACAAGAAAATGTGAAGGATGATGATTCCCAACAAGATGTTGTAAAAATCGCGGTGGGATCTAAGGATCACACAACGTTAGTTGCCGCATTAAAGCAAGCAGAATTAGTGACTTCTTTGTCGAATGCGGGTCCCTTTACCGTTTTTGCTCCTACGAATGCTGCTTTTGATAAGGTTGATAAGGCTACTTTAGAAGCGTTGATGACGGATGAGAAGAAGGAAGATTTACAAAATATTTTACAGTACCATGTGACCGTTTCGGCACTCAAAGCGGAATATTTTCAAGATGGCCAAGTCTTAGGCATGGTCAATGGAGATAATGTGACCGTAAGTATCAAAAACGGAAAAATCATGTTAAATAATTCAGCCACCATCGTTGCGTCTGTTCCTGCAGCCAACGGCATCGTTCATGTGATTGATGGCGTATTATTACCTCCTGCTAAGTAGTTTTAAAAATACTTTATCATGACTAATCAAAAAATGGGAAGAACAGCAAGAATCTTGCTGTTCATTTCCGCTTTGCTATTACCTATTGTCAATTATTTGCCTATTTGGAGAATTGAATTAGATGCCCCTCAGTATCCCGAAGGATTAAATCTACAAATACATTCCAATGACATTCGTGGCAATGTAGATATTATCAATGGCTTGAATCACTACATCGGGATGAAAACGATGCACAAGGAAGACTTCATTGAATTCACCGTGCTTCCCTATATCATCATTGGTTTTGCCCTCTTGTTTTTCGTGGGAGCCTGGGTGAATCACAAGAAGTTATTGTATGGTTTTTTTAGTGCCTTCGTATTATTTGGTGTTGTTGCCATGGTAGATTTCTGGAAATGGGAATACGATTATGGTCATAACTTAGATCCCAATGCGGCGATTCAAGTTCCTGGAATGGCATATCAGCCTCCACTCATTGGGTTTAAGCAGTTATTGAATTTTGGAGCCTATTCCATTCCCGATATGGGCGGTTGGATTTTTATTCTAGTAGGATTGATGTTATTGTATGCCGTGTTTACGGAGTTGCGTATAGCTCGAAAGAACCTTACTCTCTTGCTCCCTTTTTTATTTTTGGCCACTAGTTGTAAAAGCGAAGTAGAGCCTATTCAAGTGGGAAGAGATAATTGTCATTTCTGTAAAATGGGAATCACTGATAAGCGATTTGCGTCTGCTATCTTGACCCAACAAGGGAAAACGCTTAAATTTGATGACCTCAAATGCCTGTTCAATTTTCTAGAAGCAGATCCATCGATCGCCGTCAAGGAGATTTATGTGAGTCACTTTTTAGAAGAAAATGAATGGATACCCGCTTCCAAGGCACATTTTATTTCGAGTCCATCTTTAAAGAGTCCCATGGCCGGGAATTTGGCGGCCTTTGGAGATCAAGGAAAATTGGAGTCAAATAATGCGACGCTAAAAGGAGAAGTCGTAGCTTGGGAAAGCTTGAAACCAAGATGATGAATCGAATCCTTTTTATTTTTTTAATATTTCTTTCAATACATCATGCTACACAGGCGAAAACCTGGGTAGTAAATAAGGGGAATAGCATCGCTGATGCGATTAAATTAGCCCATACTGGGGATAGTATTCGAGTAAAAAAAGGGGTTTATCACGAGCGGAATTTGGTGATTGATAAATCCCTTTATTTACTAGGTGAGGGATTACCCATTTTAGATGGGGAGGGGAAATACGAAGTGATTTCCATTAAAGCCTCGAACGTCACGGTCAACGGATTTCATATCCGCAATTCGGGAATTTCGAGTTTGATTGACCTGGCAGGGATCAAGATTTATGAGTCCCAAAAAGTACAAATCATCAACAATTTAGTTACTGATGCCTTTTTTGGAATTTATGTCCAATATGGAAAGGCATGTCTCATCAAAAACAATCGCATCATTGCCCACGGCAAGGAAGAGCAACAAAGTGGAAACGGTATCCATTGCTGGTATAGCAGCTACATGCAAATTCAAAACAACCAGATCACGGGACATCGCGATGGGATTTATTTTGAATTTGTAACGCATTCTGTCATACGAAATAATCGCTCGTTCCGAAACTTGCGCTATGGATTACATTTTATGTTTTCCAATCATGATACGTATATCGCTAACGTGTTTAATAACAATGGCGCGGGGGTGGCCGTGATGTTTTCTAAACAGGTCAATATGTTTAATAATGTATTCCAACAAAATTGGGGGGATGCATCCTATGGGATTTTATTGAAAGAAATTTCGGACGGTAAAATCCAAGGAAATTTGTTTGAGAAAAATACAACAGGAATCTATTTGGAAGGGGTTAGTCGGGTTGCCATGACCAACAATACCTTTTCCGCCAATGGTTGGGGCCTGAAAATTCAGGCGAGTTGTTCCGACATAGCCATCAATCGAAATAATTTTAAAAATAATACCTTTGATGTCAGTACGAATGGCACCTTGGTTTTGAATAATTTTAACTCCAATTATTGGGATAAATATGAAGGCTATGACCTTAACCGGGATAAAGTCGGAGATGTACCTTTTCGTCCGGTTAGTTTGTTTTCGATAATTTTGGAGAAGAACCCCACCTCATTAATCATGTTTCGGAGTTTTATTTCCGCCATGATGGATAAGACGGAAAAACTAATTCCCAGTCTTACGCCAGAACACTTAATTGATCAAACTCCACGAATGAATCCTATTGCTTTATGATTTGCACGGAACATCTGACTAAACATTTTGGAAAACAACAAGTACTGAAAGACGTACAAATCAGGGTTAAAGCAGGATCTTGTGTGGCTTTAATCGGCCCGAATGGAAGTGGCAAAACGACCCTGATCAAAAGTATTTTACAAATGGTCATTCCAGACTCGGGTAAAATCATTTTCAAGGGGGAGGATATCACCGGGCAATGGGCCTATCGCTCACAGATCGGATTTATGCCTCAAATGACGCGTTATCCTGAAAATATGACGGTTCAGGAGGTCATGACCATGATGATGAATATTCGAAATGCACCGCAAGATTTTGATACGGACTTAATCGAAAGATATCGTTTGCACGAAATGTATCCGAAGCGCATGGGAACACTTTCGGGTGGGATGCGCCAAAAAGTAGGTGCCAGCATAGCCTTTTTATTTAAACCGGATGTGTTGATTCTGGATGAACCCACGGCGGGATTAGATCCGCTTTCTTCGGAAATTTTGCGGCAAAAAATCAGTCAAGAAATTCTAAATGGAAAGGCCTTTGTCATCTCATCTCACGTATTAAGTGAATTGGATGAGATGGTGACGGATGTGGTGTATATGCAAGATGGCCAAGTGTTGTTTCAAAAGTCGGTGGAAGAACTGATGGCCGAAACCCAAGAGAATAAATTATCAAAAATGATTTCCAAAATCATTGCTTACTAGCTTATGTATAAGATTTATAAACATGTGATTACTGACATCATCCGAAATCGGATCGTCCTTTTTTATGCTCTCATCTTATTGTTGGCCTCCATCACCGTATTTAGTTTAGAGGATACCTCTTCCAAAGGCTTGTTAAGCATGTTGAATATCATTTTAATGATTGTTCCCTTGGTTTGTCTCTTGTTTTCGACGATCTATGTGTATAATAGTTCGGAATTCATCGAATTGATCTTGAGCCAACCGATTCAACGAAAAATCATTTGGAATAGCCTATTTATAGGCCTGATTTCAGCCTTAGGCTTGGCCTTTTTCTTGGGAGCGGGCATCGTGATTCTTATTTTTGAACCCACCATGTTAGGGCTGATGCTGGTACTTTGTGGGATGTTTTTGACCTTTATATTTACTTCCATCGCTATGTTGGCTGCCGTCGTAACAAAAGATAAGGCCAAAGGAATAGGACTTTCCATTCTCCTGTGGTTGTTTTATTCCATCATTTTTGATGGAATCGTCTTGTTCATGATATTTCAATTAGCGGATTACCCCATCGAGAAAATCATGATTGGGATTAGTATGTTGAATCCGATTGATTTAGCCCGAATTTTGTTGTTGATGCAGATGGATGTTTCAGCTCTAATGGGTTATACCGGGGCGATATTTAAAGACTTTTATGGAACTTTGGGAGGTATTTCTGTTTCATTTCTGACCCTGATGATTTGGGTTATCGTGCCTTATCTTGTTTCATTGCGCTTTTTCAAGAAGAAGGATTTGTAGGGGAGTCAGGCAGGGGGCGTAAATGTATTTTGTGTCAATTGACAGATACTTTTCGCTTCATCATCCATTCAAACCTTTATAATAATCTTTCTATGCTAATAAAATTATTGATGTAGCTCGGTTGAATGATGAGCGTAACGCGGTAAAATCTACTATTCGTTACATCCGTTAATTGACATACGACGGTATCTCCTGCAGAACCAAAGTGCCAACCAAAAAGGGATGAACTTGGCGTTGTAGAATAGGAAACTGTTGCACCTGTTCGGTCTGCCCCAAAACTCCCACTCCCATTCGTATATTGACCCTGAACATAAAGAGCTAATGTTCCTGAAACGGTTGCAAGAGATAATCCCCTGGACCCAGATGTTGTAACAGTTGCTTTTAGGTTATCGAGGGTAATGAAAGATCCAGCACTTACAAATCCTGCCGCTTTCGAAGTTACATTTCCTGAAGGATCTGTTAAATATATTTTCCCAGTTACATTGACATTTCCATTTACATCTAATTTCTGCGAGGGGGCTGTTCCTATTCCCACATTGCCGGAATTATCAATTTTGACTCCTTCACTTCCGCCGTCATTTGAGAGGTAAAAGTCGTTCAACTGAATATTTTTAGTGGCACTATGATTGCCTAAATTATCTGCTGTGGTGGAAGTTGTGATGGCAGGATTTAATTTGGTGATGATAAAATTCGCGCCATAATACAGCGCTCGGCCAGCGCCATCCGTATTGGTTAAACGAAAGGTTCGTGTACCTGATGTACAATCAACAATATCCGTAGCTGAGGTTCCTCCACCCCAATCGGTATTTCCTCCATTGGATACGGTTGAATAACCAACATCATTCAAAAAAATTGCCCAAGATCCTGAAATATTTTCTTGTAGGGCCATGATGTTAAAGGTGTTGGAAAGTTGGGGAGGCAATGCCCATTCCAACTTGTAGCTTCCATTAGAAAGTGCAAACGTTGTATTCGATGTGACGGTTAAATCACCAGAGGCCAAATTATTGAATCGGCTATTCCAAGTTGAAACACTTGCACCTGCAGCCGTATTGCTGGTTGATCTGAAAACCCCTTGATTTTGAACATTCCCTACGGTGGTGGATAAACTCACCCATTTAGCGCCCGTAGCGTCCCAGTAATAATAACCAGGTACCACTTGATTCGGGTTAGCGCCGGCGGTAACCGTATTAAAGACCATTAATCCATTGGCCGGACTTGTGATAGGACCTGCTGCGTTTGTTGCCGTTAAGGCTACACGGGGAGGCAAAAAGCCCTTGTTAGAAGCACTCACCTCCAACTTTGCGGAGGCATCAGGTGTGCTGGTGCCGATACCCGTTTGGGCAACAATTAAATTGCCGAACAACATAAAAAAGATAAAAAAAGTAAGTGTATTTCTCATGAAATCAAAGTCCAAATCGCAACTTTTGTGCATTGAAATTATTAATAATTTCTTGTTGGGTCAATTCTCGTTTGTAAATTTTAAAACTAGCCACCCGCATATTTATCTTATAACTTGCATCATTTCTCCATCCTGAAATTCTTCCGATCCCTGTTCCAAAAGTAGCATTTGCGGTACTCCAGCCTGATCCGGGAATGACCATACTGAGTGATTGAGCATTAGTGTCGATATAAATTTTGTTGCCCGAATATACTGCCCCAGAATACATGACAAATGTATAATGATGCCAATTGCCCCAATAAGCGCTAAAAGCCGTACTATTGATTCCATATAATACGCTGTTTCCACAATTAAAGCCTAAAGCGCCTGTATTAGTCCATATATCATATGTACTAAAACCCGCCATCATTCCATTCATATTCGAGGCGCCTACATTCGTAACATATGCCCACATCTCAATCGTGACTACGGGAGCGCTACTGACATTTGCCGTAAAATTTAAATAGCTATTTGTCCCATCAAAACTTAAATAGCCTCCATTGCCTGAACTGTAAGGTATCGTACTCGAATTACCACTTAAAGTAATATTCCCTGAGACACTTGAAAGATCATTGAATGTTGTAGCTCCGGCACCACTATAACTAGTCGCATTCCCTGCATCTAGATTCAATACTAATCCTGAATTACTAAAACAAGTTAAAGTTACGCTACCATCACCACTCGAATTAGCCGTCCCAAATACACTCATGCCTGATGTGGATTTAGTGGCACCACCAGCACCACCTCCATTTGCATCACCACCACCTGCACCACCACCGCCGCCATAATATCCAGCACCACCACCACCACCACCTAACCAATTTCCGGTTCCTCTTCCAGCACCTCCATTGATTCCATTTCCGGCTAAACCACTATTATTTGCATAATCATCAAATGCATTTCCGCCAAGCCCTGCGGCTGAATTTGTTCCTGCATAACCAAACTGGTAACGCCCATTGCTGATGTAGGATGTCTGCATGACAGAGGGCTCATTACCGTTACTTGCAGTGCCTGAACTTGTATTACCTGCATTACCACCTGAGAAATCTGTACCCAAACCATGTCCGGCACCACCACCTCCTCCTCCAGCAACAACTAATGCATTTGCAATATCCGGAGAACTAGCAGTAAAAATACCCGATAAGCCACCACCTGCACCTCCATGATAGGAAGCAATATTTGATACTCCCCCATTTCCGCCAAATCCATATTTTGCTGTGGCCGATTGGCCAGGGGCTCCCCCTACGACTATGTATAATACCTGACCTGGTGTAACATTAATTGTGGTTGAAATATTAGCACCGGCACCACCTAATTGTCCATTTCCACCGGTACCCCCTGTCGCACCCACTGCTGTTACCAACAGCGATGTTACCCGATTTGGGACAATGAATTTTTGAATTTCTCCCACATACGAAAAAACATAATTATTGGGAACAATGGGTTTTTTAATCGCAAGATTTTGGAAGGCCGTTTGCGCGTTTAATGTTGCGATTGCAAAGAAAAAAAATAAGAATATGAATCGTTTTTTCATACACCATTAATAAATAGTATCCCCAAAAACAAAGGCTGTAGTCGATGTATTCACGACAATCCCCATGACGCTATTCGTGGCTCTTGTACTTAAGCCGTTCGCTGAATTTAGCGTCACACTGGAGCCGAGCAGCGTAATTATCCCCGTGCTTCCTTGAATGAGTTGGCATGAAAACCCAACGGGCAATGTATTGGGAACCGTAACTGTTATGGTCGAGGAGGCTGTAATTAAAAATACTTTATTGTTATCGGTTGAGGCCAATGAAAAGCTGGCTGTTTTACTATTGTCAATCAATAATCCATTGGCTAATTGGATCCAAGAGGAACCATTCCAATAGTAATACCCAGGCACGACATTAGCAGGAGCAGCGCCAGCAGAAGCAGTATTGTAAATCAATAAGCCTGTGGCAGGGGAGGCGATGGTTGAAACATCCGTTGCACTTGTTAAGCTAATTCGAGGAGGAAGAAATCCCTTATTCGTGGCATAGACCTCAAATTTCGCGGAGGCATTGGGGCTGCTTGTTCCAATGCCCGTTTGACCCCAACTGCAAAAACTCAATAAAAGAAAAATTGAAAATAGGTAAATTTTCATGCTTTATGGGTTTCCGTTTCATCGAATAGTTGTCCTGTTTTTAAAGGCATATTCAGATAAAACACCCAACAAAGGTATTGATAATCTTAAAAATAAGATAGTCAGCTCTTTAATTTAAGATGGGCCAATGAGTAGAAAACAAAGATTAATATAATAATTGTCTTAGAACCGAATTATTTAAAACACAATTGCGAAAACTCCTTTAAATACATTCTCCAGGAATTCCAGTCGTGTGTCCCCTCATTTTCCCTGTAGGTATATGTTAATCCGACTTCATCATACAATTCTTTTAAGCGTAAAACACTTTGGTATAAGAAGTCATTTTTCCCCATTCCAATCCAATAAACCTTCGGATGAGCTGCTTTCAGCGCTTTTAATTGGGAGATATGCTTTTCCTTGCTATAGGTACTTGGCCCTTTCACCGCGGATGAAAATAATCCCATACTCATGACGCCGATGTAGTTGAACATGTCTGGATTTGCATTGCTGATATTTTGCGTTTGAAAGCCTCCCATAGAAAATCCAGTCAATGCCCGGTGTTGCGCATCCGCAATGACCCGGTAGTTTTTCTCGATAAAGGGAATGACATCCTCCACCAAACTTTTTTCAAATAGTCCGGAAGCCATCGAATTGATACCGGTAGCAACCTGCAAGCTTTGGGGCCGATTTAAAGGAGATCCGGGTGTATTCGGGTTGCCATTCGTGATGACAACGATCATGGGTTCTGCCTTGCCAGCCGCAATCAGATTGTCTAAAATATAATTCGCTCTTCCTCGGCTCAACCAACCCTCTTCGTCTCCACCGCCCCCATGCAATAAGTACATCACGGGGTATTTTTTGTCGCCCTTTTCATATCCTGGTGGCGTATATATATTCATCTTACGTTCCATCCCAAGCGAAGGAGAATTGTACCAAATAGAATTAACCGATCCATGAGGGACTTTTTGGGTCTCATAAACATCTGCCTCAGCTCCCGGAACGAAAAAAGCCCCTTGAATCCAAGCTCCATCGCGGGTAACTAAACTAGAATTAGGATCTAAGGTTGGAATTCCATCAACGATAAATTCATATTCATACATATCCGACGGCATAGGCCCTACTTTTACTTCAAAAATAGAATCCTTTTTTATCATGGGAATGGTGTTCTTCAGGGCTTTGGGCCAAGTACCTGACACTTCCACTTTTGTCGCTTCCGGGGCTTTGATTCTGAAAATGACAGAATTATCTGCTTGGATTTCCGTGGAAATCAAATTAGTGGGTCTTCTTTGAGCCCAAGCTGTGCTAGACATTGCGAAGCATGCAAGAAGTAAAACGTATTTTTTCATCGTGAGCGAGATTTGGAATGAATAGGGTGTCAAAATCATATTTTTAATATTGTTAGGGTGCTATTTTCGTTAAGCGTTCCCCAAAAAATTCTAGAAAATCATTTCGGGGATATCTCCCTCCACGCTTATTTTGCCTTCCGTGGCATCGATAATCTGTTGCACTGAAATACCCGGGGCACGTTCCAAAAGTTTAAATCCTCCTTCGGGTAAAACATCTAACACCGCCAGTTCGGTCACAATTTTCTTCACGCAGGAAATTCCCGTTAATGGTAAACTGCAGGATTTGAGCAACTTAGATTGACCATCTTTGCTAACATGCTGCATGGCAACGATGATATTCTTTGCTGATGCCACTAAATCCATGGCCCCACCCATACCTTTTACCATTTTATTCGGAATCTTCCAGTTGGCGATATCTCCATTTTCAGAAACTTCCATGGCTCCTAAAATGGTCAAGTCAACATGTTCTCCCCGAATCATCGCAAAACTATCTGCCGAGTTAAATAAGGAAGATCCTGTTTTTAACGTAATGGTTTGTTTCCCAGCATTAATGAAATCAGCATCTATTTGATCCGCCGCAGGAAATGCCCCGATTCCCAAGAGTCCATTTTCAGACTGGAGAACGACATTCATTCCCTCAGGTATGTAATTTGCCACGAGGGTTGGAATGCCTATACCCAAGTTGACATAATCGCCATCTTGAATTTCCTGTGCAATCCGTTGGGCAATTTGGTTTTTATCTAAGCCTTGACCGACCTGAATGATTGATTTTTCAGTGAATGCCTGTTGGATTGTTTTTTGTTCGATTCGTTTTTCATAATTCGTACCCTGAAAGATCTTATGTACATAAATTCCTGGGGTATGAATATCATTGGGATCTAAGGTTCCAGCGGGGACTAATTCTTCGACTTCCGCAATCGTAATCTTTCCGGCCGTAGCCATCATGGGATTAAAGTTTCTAGCGGTTCCCCGATAAACCAAATTGCCCTCTGTGTCTCCTTTCCAGGCTTTTATTAAGGCATAGTCGGCCCGAAGTCCCGTTTCCATTAAGTATTTTTTTCCATTAAACACGCGAACTTCTTTGCCAATTTCCACTTCCGTTCCTACACCCGCAGGCGTAAAAAAGGCGGGAATACCTGCACCCCCTGCACGAATACGCTCGGCAAGTGTCCCCTGTGGAATTAAATCAACCGCTAATTCCCCTGCTAATAATTGGCGTTCAAATTCTTTGTTCTCCCCCACATAAGATGAAATCATTTTTTTTACCTGATGCTTTTGAAGCATTTGGCCTATTCCAAAGTCATCCACTCCCGCATTATTCGAAATACAGGTTAACTCCTGAATGCCCTTATTGACCAGTTCCGCAATGCAATTTTCCGGAATTCCACACAAACCAAATCCCCCGATGAGCAGACTGGCGCCTGATGGAATTTCTGCCACCGCCTCCTGGGCATTTACTACGACCTTATTCATAAGCTACATTTTCTATTATGATGGCACTCGCACCACCACCGCCATTACAAATAGCCGCTAAACCAAATCGTTTATTATTTTCTATTAAGGCATGCAATAAGGTGATCACAATGCGAGATCCAGAACTCCCTAATGCATGGCCTAGGGCAACGGCTCCTCCTTTGATATTGATTTTTTCTGCCGAAATTTTTAACTCTTTCTGATACGCTATGGCAACGACTGCAAATGCCTCGTTTACTTCAACTAAATCGATTTGGTCAATGGACAGCCCCGCCTTTTTCAGAACTTTATGCGTGGCGGATATAGGAGCCGTCGTGAAATAATTAGGCTCATGTTCAGCTTCGGCATAGGCAATAATTTTAGCCAAAGGGTTTAAGTCATTTTTGTTGATATACGATTGACTGGCTAGTAATAGCGCACTCGCCCCATCGCTCATGCCACTTGCATTCGCGGCAGTGACTGTTCCTTCTTTCGAAAATGCAGGTCGCAATGTTCGCATTTTTTCAAAATTCGCTTTTGCAATGGGCTCATCTGTACTGAAAGTAATTTCTGTTTTTTTACTTATTACCTGCATCGGAATAATTTCATGGCTGAAGTTGGCCTTTTGTGCTCGTTCAAATGATGTTTGTGCGAAGGCATCTTGTTCTTCTCTGCTGATATCATATGTTTGAGCCGTCATGTCCCCACGTA
>JACCEA010747027.1_pt1 | contig 17579 bp, 16 predicted proteins | sample 7449851 | NCBI WGS metagenome assembly JACCEA01 (sample SAMN15323453, study PRJNA562643) | freshwater metagenome | isolation source: river surface water | place: USA:Blue River Watershed | collected 2017-08-18
AAGCAGGTTATTCAATTCAAGAGTAATAGTCTGTTTCGTGAAATCGGCGATAGCCGCCGTTTGACCTTTCCGCGTGTATTACAATCTGCGGCCAAAGTCATCCCCAAACAAGTCGAAATGCACACCAACTTTTATGTGCGCAATCGGGTGAATGTGCATATCGGGCAAGCTTCTTTTGTTGATGCCAACACTGTTAGTCTTTCGTTGCTGGATGGTGGAGTTGAAACCATTTACGCTGAAAAAGTCGTGATTGCCACAGGCTCAAGACCCTATCGCCCGGCCGATGTTGACTTTACCCATCCGCGCATTTACGACAGTGACACCATCCTGGAAATGGAGCATACGCCGCGTCACATTATTATTTATGGTGCTGGTGTTATCGGTTGTGAATACGCCTCCATTTTTTCTGGTTTGGGAATGCGCGTTGATTTAATTAATAACCGCGATCGTTTGTTGTCGTTCCTGGATGATGAAATTTCCGATGCGCTCAGCTATCACTTGCGCGATAGCGGGGTCACCGTTCGCCATGCTGAAGAGTATGAGGCGATTGAAGCGAGTGAATGTAGCGTTACGCTGTTCCTTAAATCCGGCAAACGTTTGCGCGCGGATGCAATTCTCTGGTGTAACGGACGCAGTGGTAACACTGATGGTTTAAATCTGGATGCGGCAGGGTTAAAAGCAGATCATCGCGGAAATTTAAAAGTGGATGATTGTTACCGTACGCAGGTTGAAAATATCTACGCCGTTGGTGATGTGATTGGCTGGCCGAGTTTGGCGAGCGCCTCTTACGGTCAAGGTCGAGCAGTTACCGGCGGAATTTTTGGCGATCAATGTCAGTTGGTGCACGATGTCCCCACCGGTATTTATACCTTGCCGGAAATCAGCTCTGTAGGTAAAACCGAAACTGAATTGACCCAGGCAAAAGTGCCCTATGAAGTGGGGCGCGCATTATTTAAAAATACCGCACGTGGCCAAATCAGCGGCGAAGACGTTGGCATGTTAAAAATATTGTTCCATGTCGATACGTTGGAAGTTCTCGGTGTTCATTGCTTTGGTGCTGAAGCTGCGGAGATTGTGCACATTGGCCAGGCGATTATGAAACAAACGGGCGAGGGCAATAATATCCATTATTTCCTCAATAATATTTTCAATTACCCGACTATGGCTGAAGCTTATCGTATTGCCGCATTGGATGGCGTAAATCGCATTAGTCGTCGTTAATTCCGCTAACTGTTTTATTCGTAGGGGCGCGATTTATCGCGCCCTTTTTATTGCGCCCCTTTTGGTGAACAATACGATATATTTTTTTGTTGATGTTGTGCTATTCGCTCGTATTTTGGCTGCTGCTGCCGGTTGGTGCCGTTGTAGGATGAAAATTCCTGACGCAATGAATCACCGTATTATTATCAAAATAAACCGTAAATTCCTGATACTTCCAGCGCGAAATCGGTGGCTTTCCTTTTGCGGGGATTTCTTCCAGTGGTTCGCCAAATAAACTTTTAACGCGCTCTTTGCTCATGCCTTTTGCGGGCATATCTACGGCAGGTTGGGTTTTGGCTTGCTCACCGACCGGGATGCGGATTTCTTCCGCCATTATGGTTTGCATCTGAAGTGTTGCCGTTAGCATGAACACTAAAGTACAGGCACTATATTTAATTCGAATCATGATTGCCTCGGCGTGCCCCGAGCATTGCACAAGCGCCAGAGGCTTCAGGGTTATTGCAGGTATTGTTGGTTCTTTCTGCGCTCAGCCATTTGCGCACGCATAATCTGTTGCCCGATTAGCTGTTGCTGGCCATCGCTAACGCGATGGAATTTTGCCGCAATCTGGTATTCGCCGGTGTTACTGGGTTCACAGCGAATAATTTTGGCAAACAAAACCAGGCCGGCATTGCTGGGCAAAAAAATTAACCGTAAGGCAATAAAGCTGTTGGCCTCCACAGGGCGGGAGCTGCCAAACGCAATGCCGCCTTCGCTCAGGTTAACTTGCTTAATGGTTTTGGATGGGGGCAGGGGTTTGGAGTCGGCCATTATTTGCTGGCTGATAATGTCGATTTTACGGTTCAGGTTGTGTAGGTATTCACCCAGAGCGCGGCTGGTTTCCTTGATTTGATGGAATAAATGGGCATTGTCGTTATCAATTTTGCGCAGTTCGGCAAACAGCTTTAATGAGGCAGTGTTGGGAAACTGTAATTCAGCGGCAGCGGTATTCGCGGTTATCTCCTCAACCTCTTTGAATTCCAAGGCGATACTTTCATCAATGCGAAAGTAACTACGGCGTTCACTCATGACCAATTGCTTCCAAAAACTGTGATGGATTAAACATAATAAAAGAACCATAGCACAAGCTGCATTGACTGTTTAGGTTTTCTGGCGTCTGGATGCTTTTCGCTAACCAGCGTCCGGTTTTGCTTGAGCAAATCGGGCCGATTGGGTTTAATGCGCCCATGTTAAAAAATATCCCTTTATACATAGGCTTGCGTTATACCCGCGCCAAGCGCCGCAACCAGTTCATTTCATTTATCAGCGCTTTCTCCCTAATAGGCATGGCGCTGGGTGTTATGGCGTTGATCATTGTCCTGTCGGTCATGAATGGCTTTGATAGGGAAATGAAAGAGCGCATCCTGAATGTTGTTCCTCATGGGTTTATCGACCAGCAGCCCCGCGTTAAGGATTGGCGGGCGCTTGCCGGTAAGGTGAATGCCCAACCCGGTGTTGTCGCTTCAGCGCCCTATATCCAGAGTTCAGCCATGCTGACCTATGCCGGCGGTGTAGAAGCGATCGAGCTGCAAGGCATAGACCCGGACATGGAAGCTAAGGTGTCAGTGGTCGATCAACATATGATTGTCGGAGATTTAGCCCAGCTGCAGCCAGGCGAGTACGGCATAGTGATGGGGCGTATCCTCGCGAGCCGTTTACTGCTTGCTCCGGGCGATAAAATACGTGTGACGTCTCCGGAAATTAATATGACGCCCATGGGGGCATTTACCCGCTCGCGCAACTTCACTTTGGTAGGTGTGTTCGAAGTCGGAGCTCAGGTCGATAGTACGCTCGCGCTGATTCATTTATCGGATGCGCAAAAATTTTTACGGCAGCCTGGTGTGCAGGGGTTGCATGTCAAAACGGAAAATCTCTACAGCGCTGGATTAATTATGAATCAGGTGCGCAGCAATCTTGGCGATGATTTTAGTGTAAAAGACTGGAGTCAAACCCAGGGCAGTTTGTTTCAAGCGGTGAAGATGGAAAAAATCGTCGTAGGTTCACTATTGATGATTATTATCGCGGTTGCCGCATTCAATATTGTGTCCAGTTTAGTGCTGATGGTTGCGGATAAGCGTTCCGATATTGCAGTGTTGCGCACTCTGGGTTTAAACGCGCGGCAAGTGATGGCGATATTTATTGTGCAGGGCAGTGCGGTAGGTTTTATCGGTACCTTTATCGGCGCAATTATTGGATGCCTGGCGGCGCTTACCCTGCCTTCCATTATGTCTGGACTTGAATCCTTGTTGGGATTGCAGGTATTTGATCCCGACGTTTATTTTATTGCGCAATTACCTTCGGTCTTGCTCTGGCAAGACGTAGCGGTGATTTGTGGTATTGCCCTAGGGTTGAGCTTTTTGGCAACGCTTTATCCCGCGTATCGCGCGGCACAAATTGAACCGGCAGAAGCCCTGCGTTATGAATAAACCATTTTCCCGGAATAATTTTAATTATGTCTAATTCAAATCCTGTACTTGTCTGTCAACAGGTGAGCAAGCATTACGGTCAGGGAGCACTGGCAGTCAGTGTGTTGAGTAATGTGAATTTACAAATTAATGCAGGCGAACGAGTTGCAATAGTGGGGGCATCCGGTTCGGGAAAATCCACCTTGCTAAATATTCTCGGCGGATTGGACATTCCGGATCGCGGCGAAGTTAGCGTGGCCAGTCAAAATCTTTCGCGTCTCAATGCTGACGAGCGTGGCCGTTTGCGCAATCGCAGCTTGGGTTTTGTTTACCAGTTTCACCATTTGTTGCCGGAGTTTACCGCGCTGGAAAATGTATCTATGCCGTTATTAATTGGTAAACATTCCATTGCGGAATCCAAAGGGCGTGCGCAAAAATTATTGGAGCGCGTCGGTCTTGCCCAGCGTGTTCACCACAAGCCCTCTGAACTTTCCGGTGGTGAGCGTCAGCGTGTGGCTATTGCGCGTGCACTGGTGACTAATCCCGCCTGCGTATTGATGGATGAGCCTACCGGTAATCTGGATACTCACGCCGCTGAAGCAATCCAGACATTGATGCTGGAGTTGAATCACTCTATAGGTACCAGCTTTGTGGTGGTGACCCATGATCCCCGTTTAGCGGCGCGCATGGATCGCACCCTGACGTTAATGAACGGCGAATTACACTCAGGCAATTTGCTGGCGAGCGGGCATTAATATGTTCAGCCGTTATATCTTTTTAGTGGGGACGCGCTACGGTATTTCTCATCGACACAGCCATTTAGTGTCGTTTATCTCGCGTTTGTCTACCGCGGGTTTGGTAATTGGTGTTGCCTTATTAATTCTGGTGATGTCGATCATGAATGGTTTTGATCGCGAGCTGCGGGAAAACATTCTTGGTGTTATGCCCCAAGCCAGCGTGTTGCATCGCAAGTCGATTGATAATGCGGATGCGTTGATTGAACAAGTAAAACAACATCCACATGTAATTGCGGCAACTCCATTTGTACAGTTGCACGGATTATTAAGCCAACAAAAACGTGTGGCGCCGGCGCAAATTTTTGGTATTGATCCTGCGCAGGAGCACACGACTTCAAAGCTACCCGAATTTTTACCTGAAGGTACATTGGATGAGCTTGCCAATACGCCAGGGGCAATTGTGTTGGGGCGCGGCGTGGCTGAAAAAATTGACGCGCAAGTGGGGCAGAGCCTTAGTCTGGTTATTCCCGCAGAGGATGGTGCTGCTCCACGCGTGAAAGTAGTCCATGTGATTGCAATCCTTGATACCCACACCGATATTGACAATGGCTTGGCGTTAATGGAATTGCATCATGCGGCAGCAATCGCCGGCTTTCCCGGTCAGGTTACCGGAGTACGTTTGAAAGTGGATGATTTATTTGCCGCGCCGCAAGTAGTTCGCGACATTATGCAAAATCTGCCGCCTGATTATTATGGTTCCAGTTGGATGCACACCCATGGAAGTGTTTATCAAGCCATACAAATGTCTAAAAATATGGTGGGGATGTTGCTGTTTTTAATAATCGCCATCGCCGCATTTAATTTGGTATCCACGCTAATTATGGTAGTAGTCGATAAGCAAGGTGATATTGCCATCTTGCGTACGATGGGCGCATCCACTATAGAAATTATGGGAATTTTTATGGTACAGGGTGGTTTGATCGGTTTGATTGGCACCAGTATTGGGTTGGTGATTGGTTTGGTGCTTTCTTATTTTGTTACCAGTATTGTGCAGGGAATTGAAAAACTATTGGGTGTCCAATTTTTAAAATCAGATGTTTATCCTACTACTTATTTGCCGGCCGAAATTGTGGTGAATGATGTGGCCAAGGTCGTAGTTACTGCATTGTTGATTAGCTTTTTTGTTACTCTTTATCCCGCTTGGCGAGCAAGCAAAATCCAACCAGCAGACGCATTGCGTTATGAGTAAGAGGTTAAAAAATCGCGCGTAGTGAGATAAAAATGCCCGCAAAAAAAGCCCGCGAACGTGCGGGCTTTTTTTTGCGTGATGGTTAGTGCTGTCGCTACTGTTGATCTGCTTCGGCTTTTTGGGCGGCGCGTTTCTTTTTGCGCTTTTCCCAGTTATGCCCCACATGCCAACGCCAGTAAAGCTGCATCAGGAAATAACCCAATGTGCCCAGCAGCAAACCGGTAATAATGGAACCTGCCGCCAGAGGTTTCCACAGGTGGCCAAACTCATTGGCCAACCAATCCCAACTGAGTTGAGGTTCCGTCAAGGTAATTGGATCTAATTGCAAAACCAGCCTGCCCATTTGGTAGGTAATAAAGAAGAAAAACGGCATGGTAATGGGGTTGGTAATCCAGGTAAGCGCGACTGCCAAAGGGAGATTGCAACGAAACATCAGTGCAGCGGCGGCGGCCACGGGCATTTGGCCCGGAATAGGGAGCACCGCCACTAACAGCCCCCAAAACATAGCAACCGAGACAGAATGGCGATTCAAATGAAACAGGTTGGGGTCATGCAACAAGTCACCCAGAAAATGGAAGGCTGGGTTGCTTTTGATTGCCGCTGGGGAGGGGATAAATCGCTTCAGTAGGTTACGCGCCATGCCTAAAACCAAATCACTACCTGAAAATGAGGGGGCATTATGCCCGTAAAATCCGGTCAAGGCCATGTTCACGGTGCCTAAACCTGCCTTGTGTGCCTGCGCAGGATGCCATAAGCTGCACGACAATCTGATGACAAGGGGTTATCAGTATCAAATCGGTTAAAGGATTTAGCCCTATGCCCATCCGCTTGTTGTTGTTTTCGTTCGGCGTCGTCACCGTCAGTTTTCTGCCCTCTTTACCCTCGCTACCGCTAACTCTGGCGTTAAGCTCCGGGCTAGCCCTGCTTATTATTTACCGTCGCGCCTATTGGTTGGTTGCGTTACTCGCTGGTTTTGGTTGGGGAATTTTTGCTGGTCATCAATTCCTTGGTCAACAGCTGGATGAAGCTTTAACCGGACAGGAGTTAAGGGTTAGCGGTGTTATAACGGATCTACCTGAGCGCAACGACCAACGCCTGCGTTTCAACTTGAGTATTCGTAGTGCTTCAATTGGCGGAGCTACGACACTCAAGCTCCACTCATTTCCCACTAAAATTCAATTGAGTTGGTATAACGGCTACAACAAGAGCGACGCTGTTGAGTTACCCAACATAGTGGTTGGTCAGGAATGGCAGTTGAATGTGCGTTTGAAACGCCCGCGTGGTTTTGCAAATCCCGCGGGGTTTGATTATCACGCCTGGTTATTGCGCCAAGGTGTAGGTGCGACAGGTTATGTCGTTAGTAGCGATGAAAATGTGCAGGTTCAGTCTGGTGCAGATGGCTTGGGTGCGCGTGAGTGGATCAACTGGCAACGACAACAATTACAGCAATGGATTTTGACGCACAGTAATTCCACTGAGCGCGGTATTTTAATCGCATTATTGATTGGCGATTCTTCCTATGTAGAAAAGGAGCAGTGGGATCGCATGCAGCGCACGGGGACATCGCACCTGATTGCTATATCAGGGTTGCATGTCGGCTTTCTCGCATTGTTCGGGTTTTACCTCGGCTTGATTATTGGAAAATTAATTCAGCTGGTGTGGCATTCATGTCCTGCATTGGTAATCGCGTGGTGCATGGCGATTGGTTGCGCGAGTTTTTATTCTGCATTAGCTGGTTTTAATATTCCTACGGTGCGCACGCTTATCATGCTGAGTGTTTTCTACGGTGCTTGCTTGAGGCACCGCAGCGCGCGCGTAGGCGATATTTTTTGTTGCGCATTGGCATTGGTGGTAATTATTGATCCGCTTGCCGCATATGATATGGGATTTTGGTTGTCCTTTGGCGCAGTGGCGTTGCTGCTATTTTATTTTTCAGGGCGATATGTTGTTAAATCGGACGGTGACTATTGGCGGGGATTTTCTGCGAGCAATATAGCAACGGGGTTTATTCGCTCGCAGTGGGTGATGTTTATTGGCTTGTTGGTTCCGTTGAGTTTACTCGTTAGCTCTGTTTCTTTGGTGGCGCCCATTGCCAACGCAGTTGCGATTCCGCTGATTACTTTTTTGGTTGTTCCTTTAGTGTTAACCAGTGCCGCACTGCAAGGCGTGTATCCCGCATTCAGCGATTTGTTATTAAATACAGCAGGGCTAGCCATGGAGTGGCTAAAGGTAATTTTGCAAGCCATGCTGGATGCGGCGGGTCAGTTAGCGAGTATTGTTATTGCTTTTTCTCCTGGTGTTTCTTTACTGATTGCGTTTAGTTGCCTGTTGTTACTATTGCCCAAAGGATTGGTTCACAGAGTAATGGGTTGGAGTGGTCTGGTGTTGGGCGTTTGGTTGGGAGTGATTTCTCCCGTTGCACAACAACCTGATTTAAAAATTAGCATAATGGATGTAGGGCAGGGCACCGCAGTCGTGGTGCAGGTAAAGGATAAAACGTTGGTTTACGATACTGGGCCAAGGTATACCGATAGTTTTGACGCAGGCGGCGCAATTCTCGCACCTTATTTGTTTTCACAAGCAATCGATAAGGTCGACATGCTAGTGGTCAGTCATTCGGATATGGATCACGCCGGTGGCCTGAATAGTTTTTTGGAAAAGGTTGATGCTAAACGCATCGTAATGGGTGATATTGAAAACACCCAGGTAAATTTAACTGCATCTACCTCAATGGAGAATTGCCATCAACAACATGCATGGCAGTGGCATCAGGTTTCATTTGAGTTTCTACCAGCACCTATCACACGCAGAACCAATGATAATAATAGGTCCTGCGTATTGCTAATTAGTTACGCGAATCAATCAATTTTATTGCCCGGCGATATTGAAACGCGTGTAGAGAACCAACTGTTAGCTGAGCAAAAATTTCCTGATCACCTAACGCTATTGCTAGCGGCACATCACGGTAGCCGTACTTCATCTAGTGCGCGCTTTGTCAGTAGTACTACGCCTGAATTTGTTGTCTACTCTGCCGGTCACCGCAGTCAACACGGTCACCCGCATCCTTTAGTGCGCAAACGTTTTCAAGCTGTTGGCAGCCGCGAATTTAACACTGCAGATTCGGGTGCGTTGGTGTTTGAGTGGTTAGATGGGAAGCCAGTAAATATTATTGAGTATCGCAAAGCGCAGCATCGTTATTGGTTTGAGTAATTGCCAGATTTGAAATTGATTTAAGAGTTACCTACAAGATTCAGAAAGTTTACCTCGCGTAACTGCTTCCTCACTCGCGTGGTTGGGAGTCGGTAATTGTCAAAATGATCGTGTTTGGCGAAACTCGATTCCATTATTTGAGGGCCTAAATCTCAACTTCTACATGAAACTTCTTCACACATTTGCAGACAAAGCAGGCTAGCCCATGGCAATTGGCGTGGCATATGGTATGTTACGCCGCGTTTAAGTCTGGCGCTGCGCCTAGCCCAAGAATAAGAGGAAGCTGTCTGTGATAGAGATTTTTTTAGCCGGTGGTATTTTGATGTGGCCGATCCTGGCCTGCTCGCTGATTGTGATTGCCATTAGCGCAGAGCGCTACTGGACACTTAACCCCGCCAAAATTGCTCCTAAAACCCTGCTTGCACAGGTGTGGACCTGGATTAAAAATAACCAGCTGGATGCAACCAAATTGCGCGAGCTGAAGCAATCTTCTCCTTTGGGTCAAATTTTGGCCGCGGGTCTTAGTAACTCTAAACACGGCCGCGAAGTGATGAAGGATTCGGTACAGGAAGCGGCAAGTCAGGTTATCCATGAACTGGAGCGCTACGTAAATGTATTGGGTACCGTGGCCAATATCGCCCCCTTACTGGGGTTGTTGGGGACTGTGTTCGGGATGATCCAGACCTTTAACGCCATTATGTTGCAAGGTAATGGCGATACAGCGGTATTAGCAGGCGGGATTTCGGTTGCGCTGTATACCACTGCGGCGGGTTTGATTGTGGCAATTCCAGCGACTATTGCGCACCGGTTTTTCCAGCGTCGTATTGATGCGATTGTGGTGACCATGGAAGACGAAGCGATTAAGTTGGTCGACGCGCTGCACAGCGATCGCCGTGTTGATGTGAAATTGGTTTAAGGCGCGGAGTTCTATTGTGAAATTCCGTCGCCAACGCACTGAAGATGAAGGTATCAACCTGACCCCACTGATCGATGTGGTGTTTCTCCTGCTGATTTTTTTTATGGTTTCTACAACCTTTACCAAGCGCACCCAGCTGAGCGTGGATTTGCCAGAAGCGGTGGGGGAGCAGAGCAGTGAATTACCCAAACAAATCGAAATTATGATTGCCGCCGACGGTAGTTATGCGGTCAATGATCAAGTCTTGGTTAATAGCAAGGTGGAAACCTTAAAAACGGCGATTACCAAGCTTTCTGAAGGTAACAACAAGGTGCCTCTGGTGATTACGGCGGATGCCAAAACACCTCACCAGGCCGTGGTTCAGGCGATGGATGCCGCCGGGCAACTCGGCTTTGCGCATCTAAGCATTACTACCCGTCAACCCGAGCCTGAAAAAGACTAGCGACTCGGCTACAATCATCGTCTGGAAGCAATCGACAGATTTTATTTGATTCAGCGAACTTTTTAGCTGGCTGCCACTGCAGCTGGTTGTAAAAGTCCTTTTTGTTTTACAGGCCGCCCATTGAGTTCTCGATCATCCCAAGCTTCATCTAATCCTCAAAGCCCATGGCTCGCCGCTTGGTATGGTGCTGCGCGCTGGACGTTTTGGTTGTTGCCAGTGATGTGGTTGTTTATAGCGCTGGCGGGATTTCGCCGCTTGTTGATATTACGCTACCAGAAAAAAGACCTGCCTACTCCGGTGATTGTAGTGGGGAATATCTCGGTCGGTGGAACTGGAAAAACGCCCCTGATTATTGCCCTGGTGAAAAGACTGCAGGCGCAGGGCTATCACCCGGGGGTGATGAGCCGTGGTTACGGTGGTGAAGCACCTTCTTATCCTTATTTATTAACATCGGCCAGCACTGCCAACGAAGCGGGTGATGAGCCACTGGCGATTTTCCAGCAAACCAATGCGTCGGTGGTTGTCGGAGCGGATCGTATTGCCAATGGCAAAATGTTGGAGGATCAAGGCTGCGATATTTTGTTAAGCGACGATGGTTTGCAGCATTATCGTTTGGGCCGCGATATCGAAATTGCAGTGGTGGATGGTCAGCGCGGTTTGGGTAATGGTTGGCGTTTACCTGTTGGACCTTTGCGCGAATCTGCGGCGCGTTTGAAAACGGTCGATTGGGTTGTGGTGAATTCTCCCGCAGATAATTTTGCGCTGCCGGCAGTGAATGGTGAAACGCTGTTTTTTATCCCTATGCAAATCCAGCCGGGCGAATTGATTCAGTTGAATTCAGGCAAAAAAATTGCGCGTACCGATTTGCCAAATAAAATAACAGCGGTTGCCGGTATTGGCAATCCGCAGCGTTTTGTGAATACCCTGGAACAATTGGGATTTCAGCCTCATTTGCATGCGTTTTCTGATCATCATCATTTTGTGGCGGATGATTTTAAATTTTCCAATGAGTTACCTGTGGTAATGACCGAAAAAGACGCGGTCAAATGCCGGGCATTTGCGCAGGACCACTGGTTTTATTTGCCAGTAAGCGCTGAGCTGCCTGAGGCATTTTGGTCGGCATTTGCGCAAAAGCTGGAGCGAGTGATTACGCGTAAGCAATCCTGCTTTCCCTTGAAATAATTTTTTGCATTTTCAGATTGGGTCAAAAATATGAGCTTCTATGTTGTGATTCCAGCGCGCTTTGCCTCCACGCGCTTACCAGCGAAACCACTCAAAGAGATTGCAGGCAAACCCATGATTCAGCACGTGTATGAGCGTGCCTGCGAGAGCGATGCGGTAAAAGTTATTATTGCAACTGATGATGCGCGGATTGAGGCGGTGGTGAAAGCGTTTGGTGCGCCTGTCTGTATGACTTCGGTTGCGCATAATTCCGGTACAGATCGTTTACAGGAAGTCGCAGCGAAGCTCGGCTTAAAGCCTGACGACATTATTGTTAACGTGCAAGGCGATGAGCCCTTAATCCCTCCTGCAGTTATTAATCAGGTCGCAAAAAACCTTGCGGAAAACACCTATGCCAGCGTGGCTACCTTGAGCGAGCCAATTCATACGTTTGAAGATTTTCGCAATCCCAACATCGTAAAAGCTGTTGCGGATCATCAGGGTAGAGCGCTGTATTTCAGTCGCGCGCCCATCCCTTGGCCGCGCGATCATTTTGCGCAGACAGAGGTAAACACTTTGCCTGCAGAGTTTCCGGCGCAACGCCATATTGGTATCTATGCCTACCGAGTGGCATTGTTGAATCGGTTTATTACTTGGCCGCAAGCGGCGCTGGAAAAAATTGAATCCTTGGAGCAATTACGTGTTCTGGCGAATGGTGAGGCTATTCATATCGACGAAGCCTGTGCGCAGGTTCCCGGCGGTGTAGATACCGAAGCAGATTTGTTGCGTGTAAAAGCCTTGTTGGAAAATTAACTATGACTAAGGTGTTATTTGTCTGCTTGGGTAATATTTGTCGCTCGCCAACGGCGGATGGCATTTTTCGCGAGCTGGTTAAACGTGAAAAATTGGATCAAAAAATTATCGTGGATTCCGCTGGTACCGGGGATTGGCATATCGGTAAAGCTCCCGATTCCCGTACGGTCGCGGCGGCAAAAAAACGTGGCTATGATTTGTCTGTTTTGCGCGCGCGCCAGGTAAGCGGCGCTGATTTTGATGAATTTGATTATGTGCTGGCAATGGATAATGCCAACTTGCGCGATTTGCAGCGACTAAAGCCGGCGCACTTTTCTGGTCATCTGGGTTTGTTTTTGGATTATGGTTCAAATAAAAGTCATCGTGAAGTTCCCGATCCCTATTATGGTGGTAGCGATGAGTTTGAATTGGTATTGGATTTGGTAGAAGAGGCCGCTGAAGGTTTGTTGGCTCATATCCGGCAACGCCTCTATTAATGGTCGTTCAATTCACTTTTTAAATTCTGCAGGTTTTGCCGTGCCACTTTTTTTGCCGCATTTTAATATCCAGAAATTTAATACCCTCGCTGTACCAGCGATGGCAAGTTTCTTTGTCAGTGTACAAAGTGACGAAGATCTGCGTGAAGCGATTGCATTTTCAAAAACTGAAAAGTTGCCACTGTTGGTTTTAGGTGGTGGTAGCAACATTGTACTGCGTGACGATTTTCCCGGTTTGGTTCTGCACATGAAAATGCGCGGAATGGATCTGGTTGAAGAGAATGATGAATTTGTCTGGTTAAAGGTGGCGGCGGGTGAGAACTGGCATGAGTTGGTAGAGCACACGCTGGATAACGGTTTTTATGGATTGGAAAATCTGTCGCTCATTCCGGGGAGCGTTGGGGCTGCGCCTATCCAAAATATTGGTGCTTACGGGGTTGAGTTGAAAGATGTATTTTCCGAGTTGAATGCGTTGAATATTCAATCCGGATTGATGGTGACCTTTACGAACGAGAGTTGTCAGTTTGGTTATCGAGATAGTATTTTCAAACAAGCGCTGAAAGATCAGTACATCATCACTTCAGTAACCTTCAAATTGCGCAAAATGCCTCGCTTGAATCTGGAGTATCCAGCACTGCGGGCTGCTATGGCGGGCGTGCCAGTAGAAGAGGTTACTCCGGAGCAGGTGAGTGCGGCCGTTGTTGCCATTCGCCAGTCAAAATTGCCTGATCCGGCACAGATTCCCAATGTAGGTAGTTTCTTTAAGAACCCCATCAATCCCGTTGCTCAATTTGAAAAGCTACAGTCAGTCTTTCCTGCGCTGGTGTCTTATCCGGTTGATACCAGCCACGTAAAACTGGCTGCCGGTTGGTTGATTGATCAGGCCGGCTGGAGGGGGCGGGACGTGCAAGGCGTGAAAGTGCATCAGGACCAAGCACTGGTACTGACAAATCCGGGGAAACTTGAGGGTAAATTTATCCTAGAGTTGGCCGATAGTGTGGTTGCCAGTGTTTGGGAAAAGTTTGGTGTTGAGTTGGAAATGGAGCCCAGGGTCTATCCCTAAAGCCTGCGCCACAGAAAGCTGTGGGCAACGGAAAACTCCCTTCGTTCATCATTTTGGTGCATAACCGAAATTCCTGAAGGATGCGATCTGTATAAAGTAATAAAAAACGTTCATCTTCCTGATTATTGGCATTTAACCAAGCTTAAAAGGGGCATTTAAGAGTGGTAGTTTGTCCAGACACTCACTACAATCTCTAAAAATGTGCCAGCGAATGGTTGGGCATCAATAACAACAGTGTCATGTATCCGGTTTCGGGTTTGGGGGCTAGTTTGACAAAGATTCTCGTAGTCGATGATCACGATCTAGTTCGCATGGGGATAGTGCGTATGCTAGCCGACATAGACGGCTATCAAGTGGTTGGGGACGCCAAGAGCGGTGAAGAGGCGGTCACAAAGGCGCGTATTCTAAAGCCTGATGTAGTCCTGATGGATGTTAAAATGCCGGGGATGGGCGGCCTTGAAGCCACCAAAAAGCTATTGACCGTGAATCCGGTAATTAAAATTATTGCGGTCACTGCGTGTGACGACGACATTTATCCCACTCGTTTGATGCAAGCGGGTGCGGTTGGCTACGTCACCAAGGGCGCTGAATTTACTGAAATCACCGATGCGATCAATAAAGTAACGCGCGGAGATCTCTACATGAGCAATAGCATTGCCCAGCAGCTTGCGCTCAAGACATTCTCTGGCGGAAACAATCAGGAGTCGCCGTTTGAAAAGCTGTCCCAGCGTGAATTGCAAACGGCCATGCTGATTGCCAATGGTCAAAAGGTGAATGATATTGCCAACACCTTTTGTGTTAGCCCTAAAACAGTTAACTCTTACCGCTATCGTATTTTTGAAAAGCTCGATATCAATAGTGATGTGGAGCTGACCTTACTGGCAGTAAAACACAATCTTCTCGATCCGGAAGCAGTTGTATAAACGACTGCTTTTTCTTTCTGCAGACCTGTTTCAATGACGCAAGACAGCGCTGAGCTTTTTGATTCTTCTCGTTTCCTCGCCAATACCACCCAGCAACCAGGTATCTACCAAATGTTTGGTAGCGATGGTGCAATTTTGTACGTGGGTAAAGCTAAAAATTTAAAAGCGCGCCTTTCCAGCTATTTTCGTAAAACCGGTTTAACACCCAAAACCCAGGCGTTGGTTGCACGGATCGCGCGGGTAGAGGTCACCGTCACCGCAAGCGAGACAGAAGCCTTAATCCTCGAACAGAACCTAATCAAATCCAATCGTCCGCCCTACAATATTTTGCTGCGTGACGATAAATCCTATCCCTATATTTTTATTTCCAGCGGTGAAGATTACCCGCGTATTTCATTTCATCGTGGAGCAAAGAAAAAACGTGGCGATTACTTTGGGCCATTTCCCAACGTGGGGGCGGTAAAAGAGAGTTTGAATTTTCTGCAAAAAACTTTTCGTGTGCGTCAGTGCGAAGACAGTGTATTTAATAATCGCACCCGTCCATGCTTGCAGTATCAAATCAAGCGCTGTTCCGCGCCCTGTGTGGAATTTATTTCACCCGACGATTACAAAACCGATTTGCATCATACCCAGCTGTTTCTAACGGGTAATAGCGATAAATTACTCAGCGAGCTTGCGGATCAAATGGATTCTGCCGCACAACAATTGCAGTTTGAGAAGGCGGCTGCTTATCGCGACCAAATTACAGCGTTGCGGACCGTACAGTCACAGCAGGTGATTGAAGAGGGAAATGGTGATATTGATGTGATTGCAGCAGAAATGCGTGCAGCGGCAATTTGTGTACATGTTTTATTTATTCGTCAAGGGCGAATTCTTGGTAGTCGCAGTTTTTATCCATCATCAACTCTGGCTGAAACCCCGGCGGAAATTCTCGCTGAGTTTATTCCGCAATTTTATCTGGCAAGTAGTGGGCGTGAAATTCCGCGCGAAATTATCGTAAGCCAATCGCTCGATGAGGTGGAATTAATCAATGAAGCCTTGCAGCAAGCCGTCGGGCGCCAAGTATTTATTAACCATCAGGTACGCAGTCATCGCGCCAAATGGTTGCAGATGGCGGCAACGGCGGCACTGCAAAATCTCATCGCCCACGTAAACAGCAAGAAAAATTCCCTGGATCGGTTTGTTGCCTTGCAAGAGGCGCTGGGGCTGGATGAAACGCCGCAGCGCTTGGAATGTTTTGATATCAGTCACAGCAGCGGCGAGTTAACCGTTGCAAGCTGCGTAGTGTTTGACACTAATGGGCCGCTCAAATCCGATTATCGTCGGTTCAACATTGAAGGAATTACCGGCGGTGATGATTATGCCGCTATGGAGCAAGCGCTAACACGTCGCTATACACGCTTGCAGAACGGTGAAGGTAAATTACCCGATATTCTGTTAATCGATGGTGGTAAGGGCCAGCTAGGCAAGGCGATAGAGGTGTTGGGTGAGTTGGGTGTGCAGGGCGTGCAGCTGATTGGTGTTGCCAAAGGCACCACACGCAAAGCAGGTTTTGAAACCTTGTTTGATGGCGAAACCGGGGCAGAAATCGTATTGCCGGGTGATTCACCTGCTTTGCATTTAATTCAGCATATTCGGGATGAGTCGCATCGGTTTGCCATCACCGGTCACAAGCAGCGACGCGATAAAAAACGGAAGACATCAACCTTGGAGGGTATTCCAGGCATAGGCGCTACGCGCCGGCGGGAATTATTGAGGCATTTTGGCGGCTTGCATGAAGTGCAGAAGGCTAGCGTGGATGATCTGGTGCGCGTTAACGGTATCAGCCAGAAATTGGCGGAAGAAATCCACGCGTTTTTCCATAATGAATGATATTTTTAGTGCGTAACATTTAAGTTGCGGGATGTGTAAGCTGCCTTGCTGGTGTATTATCGCGCCCGTTTTACTGATTTGTTCATCTGGCCCAGAGAATTGCCTATGACGCTTGCCAACCAATTGACCCTGATGCGGATATTCCTGATCCCATTGTTTGTTGTGGTCTTTTACCTGCCATTCGGTTGGGCCCATTTTGTCTCTTCCTTGATTTTTAGCGTCGCTGCAATTACTGATTGGGCGGATGGTTACGTTGCACGTAAATACAATCAAAGCACGCCCTTTGGTGCTTTTCTTGATCCGGTGGCGGACAAACTGATGGTTGCAATTGCGCTGTTGCTATTAGTGACATTGCATCATGATTCGGTATGGTTTGTGGTTGCTGCGGCAGTTATCGTGGGACGTGAGATAATCATTTCGGCGTTGCGGGAGTGGATGGCGGAGTTGGGGCAGCGTGCGAGTGTTGCGGTTTCATTCATAGGTAAGATAAAAACTACGCTGCAAATGACTGCCATTATCGTGTTGCTAATGGATGTTCCATTATTGATGCCGCTAGGGTTCATCTCGCTTGCGGGTGCAGCGGCCCTGACGCTCTGGTCGATGGTTCTATACTTGCGCGCCGCTTGGCCTTATTTGTTGCCCAAAGCCCCTGATTAATAACGTCTTTTAATCGACTTGCGCGGCATTTGATCAAACCGTAAAAAACCTTTGGTTCAGTTATATAAAAGACTAGGATTTTCAAAATGAGTCCGCTAGAATTGCGGCCTCTCGAAAAGGCGCGATAGCAAAGCGGTTATGCTCTGGATTGCAAATCCAGCTAGTCCGGTTCGACTCCGGATCGCGCCTCCATTTTTACTCTTTTGCGTACCGACGTAAAAGCACTCCGCCCGAGTGGTGAAATCGGTAGACACAACAGATTTAAAATCTGTCGATCTTTTGGTCGTGCCGGTTCAAGTCCGGCCTCGGGCACCATGTACTAAACCATAGACAAATAGTTTTCATCTCCAACGCCTACAAGTTATAGACTTGTGGGCGTTTTTGCTTTCGACCTT
>JACCEA010777383.1_pt1 | contig 17576 bp, 19 predicted proteins | sample 7449851 | NCBI WGS metagenome assembly JACCEA01 (sample SAMN15323453, study PRJNA562643) | freshwater metagenome | isolation source: river surface water | place: USA:Blue River Watershed | collected 2017-08-18
ATAGTGAGGATTATTTTTGCGGATATTAAAGAAAATAATTATCTATAAAAAAATCAATAATATGAAAGACATTAATGTTTTAGTAGAAGCGAAGAAGAGATATATAGAACAACTTCAACAGATTATGACACCTCGTTTATATGAAGGTTTTGAATCAATTTATGAAAATTCACTTGAATTATTGGAAAATGAATATGAATCAAAGAATCAACAGACAAAATCAATCGCTCGAGTTTTTCAAGAAGCATTAAAAGAGATTCCTTTATGGAATCAGGATATTATAGATCATGAATTTGAAAGAATTGTAAAAGTCTCTAATTGTGATTATATTGAGGATTTAATAGAAGCGGTATTTATAGCAGAATCAAAGATATTAACGTCAGTACAAATACATAAAAATAAGACAAAAATGAAAGTACATGTACCACGTGGTTCACATTTTATGCATCGTTGTTATATTAATTCTGCTCGTGAGATATATAATAATCCTTATGTCTTTAATCATTCTCGAGAATTAACACCTAAAGAAAAACATGATAATACTCGTCAAATAATTCATATGATAAATGAAGGTATTACATCAACTATTCGTTCTATGTTACCCATTCGTGATATATTAAAACAGAGTATGATAAATATGGATGGAGGGGATATAGAAAGTGATGAGTCAGATAGTGATTTAGATATTGAACATTCGGATGATGAGAGAGGAAAAAAACATTCTAAAAATGAAGAGTCAAGTGAAAGTGAAAGTGACAGTGAAAGTGAAAGTGAAAGTGAGATTGAGAGTGATAATCAGAAAGAGGAGATACAACATACATCGAACGAGAGTGAATTCAAAGAAGAGGAATCAGAAGAAGAAAGTGAATCTGAAGATGAAAGTGAATCAGAATCTGAAGATGAAGAGAGTGAATTAGAAGAAGAGTCTAAAAAAGAAGAGATAAGTAGTGAAAATCCTTCTTTAATTTCAAATATAATGGATTCTATATCCACTGCATTCCAAACTGAAAAAAAACCATTGGATACATCATTTTTAAAAGAAGATGAAGAAGAAGATGATGATGATGATGAATCAACTTCTCGTGAAGCTTTAGTGATAGATTTTAATGATGAACTTCCACCTTCTGGTTTAAGTCGTCAAGATTCAATGATTGAGACTCCATATTCTGTATCTATTGAAGAAGAAGAAGATGAGACACCTCAAATTAAAAATATTAATTTAGATGGTATTAAAGTACCTAAAGATTTTTTAAATAAATTAGAAAATCAACGTGAAATACAACCAGTAGTTCAAACACATATTCAACAACCTTCACCTGAAACTTATTATGAAAAAGAATCATTTTCCATTGAAAAGAAGAATGAGACACCTATCTCAAATGAAACAATTAAACAACAACAACCTACATTTGAAAAGAAAATAGATGAAGATAATGTATCAGTAGCAAGTAGTGGGATTATTTATCGAAGTGAACCTAAAGTAAATAAAATATCTCGTGAAGAAGAACATATTATGACATTAAAAAAATTAAAGAAGAGAGAAAAAGAGAGAGATATGATAAAGTTTAAAAGACCTCATCGACCTTTAGAAGGAAGAGGAAGTCTTTATGAAAAGAGTCTTGAAAATTATAAAAAATACCATTCTTCAGCAGATTCAATGTCAATTGTATCAGGTATATCTGATATCAGTACTGTTAAAAAAACGAATAGTGTTGATCAGTTTTTAAATAAAATAAATCAAGAAAAAAGTCAAATCTCCTATGTACAACGTCCTCAACCTCAACTTATTCAACCCAGATTAACAACTCCCAAAATAGAAGATAGTGGTGATGAATATGAATCCGATAAAGATCTCAATTTTGCTTAAGAAACCATTTATATCTAATTTTTTATCTATTTTTCTTTATATTCGTTTACATAAATATAAAGAAATCTATATATGAATTAAAAAGTGATGAGTTTTTTGTATGAACCTTATTTTATTAGTCTTATTATAGCTTTAATATTTACATTAATAATGTATGTTGTATATCGCAATCAAAAGAAGAAGATGGAAGAAGAAGAGGGAGATGAAGGAAAGAAGAGGGGTATGAGTCCAGAGACGAGATCGATATTAATCTTTATTTGTTCATATTCATTCTTTACGGGTCTTTTATACATTCTTAAAAATATGTTCTTTAAAAATACTAATATACAGATTGATATCAATACAATAGAAGCAGTAAAGGAGACAGTGATGGGAGGAATAGAGAAGGTAGAAGAGATTGTCACAGAGAATGTGGATGAGATATTTAAACCGAAAGAAGAAGAAGAATCACCCGTACAAAAATATGTAGATGAGAATTTAGTAGCAGGAAAGAAGAAGAAACATAAAGACCGTGATTCTTTAAAACATATGAATAGTCAAAAAGCCAAGTTCGCCGATCATGATGTTGATTTTAAACCTAATTCATTTGACCTTTAGTTAAATTGACGTTGTCATCATTCATGGCTTCATTTAGAGCAGAATGATAATGGTTATCCGTAGCCGGATAACCGTCAATTTAACACCTCGCCCTAAAGGCGAGTGCACACTTCGTGTGCAGTTGGACTGCGTCTAACGCGACCCTGCAGGGTCGCCCTTTAAAAATTATTTTTTATCTCATTCTTTAAAATAATCGTATTTAAAGAAAATTATTAATATTTTTTTTTAAGTTTAAATATTTTAAAGAATGAATCATATTTAAAATAAAAGAAAAAGATGAATCGACCCCAGACATTTAATTTAATTAAATTTAAACCGGAGAATCTTAAATCATCTGATTTTATAGTTATTATTGGTCATCGAAATTGTGGTAAATCCACATTAATTAAAGATTTATTATTTAAATCACCTCAAGTACCATTTGGAAGAGTGATTCATTCAAGTGAAAAATATAATCATTTTTATAAAGATTTTATACCATCCATTTTAATAGAAGATGAATTAAATAAAACAAATATCAAACAAATATTTGAAGAGAAGAAGAGATTATATAAGGAGAAGGATGACAAGTTATCCTCTTTAAAGGATAACATGTTGCTTTCTGGAAGTTCTATAGAACTTCCCAAGAAAGCTGAGAAGAAGATAGAAGATAATCGTTCATTTATCATATTAGAAGATTGTTTATATCAACAAAAAGAGAGTGTCCTTAGCTATTTTACAAAACTTGTCGAAAGAAAAGAATTATATCAAAATCTTATCTTTGTATCTCTTGTTTATTCATTCGGATTATCCAATGATATTTATAAAAAAATAGATTATGTATTTATTTATCGAGAAAATATTGTAAAAGAGAAGAAGAGAATATATGAAAAATATTGTCACATGATACCAAATTTTAGTATGTTTCAAGATATATTTGAACAATGTACAGATAATATTCATGATTGTTTAGTTATTCATTTATCAAATCCTTCTACAAATTGGATGGATAAGATATATTGGTATAGAGCTGATGTATTGGAAAATATTAAACTATGTGATAGAAGATGGTGGAGAGAGAGTAAAGTTTATAAAAAGATAAAAGATAAAGATATAAAAGAAAGTTATATAAAGAGTATGAATCAGATTAATGAATTTGATTTACGTTAAATGATGATAAAAGTGTGGATTTAAAATAAAAAAAAAATATTTATCTAATTAATAGAAGAAAAAAGATGGCTTTACAATTAAGAAAGTTTAATATGAAAATGATTCGAGATGATCAGATTGTAGTGTTAATTGGAAAACGTAACACTGGTAAATCTTTCTTAACCAAAGATTTATTATATTATCATCAAGATATACCTGTAGGAACAGTTATATCTCCAACAGAGAATGCAAATAAATTTTATAGTGATATAGTACCTCCATTATTTATTCATGATGAATATAATGAGCGCATTACATCAGAGTTTATGAAAAGACAAAAACAATTAAAAAAAAGAGTCATGAATGGAGAACAAAATATTGATAATCGTGCATTCTTAATTATGGATGATTGTTTATATGATAAAAATTGGCAGAAAGATAAGAGAATTCGTGAGATATTTATGAATGGACGTCATTGGGGTATTATGTATATTTTACTTATGCAATATGCAATTGGTATTCCCCCAAACCTTCGTGCAAATATTGATTGGATATTTATATTAAGAGAACAGATTGTAAAAGAGAGAAAGAAGTTATATGAGAATTATGCAGGTATGTTTCCTACATTTGAAATGTTCTGTCAAACGATGGACCAATGTACTGATAATTTTGAATGTTTAGTGATACATAACTGTGCTCGTTCAAATAAATTAGAAGACCAAGTCTTCTGGTATAAAGCAAATAACCATGAAGACTTTCAAGTCTGTTCTGCTGAAGCATGGAATTTTAGTAGAATGAATTATAATCCAGAAGAAGAAGAAGAGGAAGATGGATATCAACAAGCATTAGACCAATCACGAAAAAATAAAATTCAAATTAAAATTAAAAAACAAGGTATGTAAGTTCCCCCCTTGTGGGGGACAACATAGAGAATTCACTAAAGTGAATTCTGTAACTCTTTCTTTTATTTTAAAAAATAAAAGAAAGGAGGCAAAGAAAACAAAATTTATTCTTTAAAGAATGAACTTAAAGAATGAATTTGGAGAATGAATTTGGAGAATGATTATATTAAATTTTTGTACTTTCTTTCTTTTATTTTTTACATTTAATTATCTTATTTTTATAAAAAGATAATTTAGAGAGATGGAGGAGATATATTTTGAGTATTTACAATTTTCGGTCTTATGTATATGTTTTTTTATTTTATGGTATCAGAAAGATTCATCGATTGAATATATCCAACCTGAAGATGAATCTTATCACATGATGAAGAATCATTTAGAATTATCTGAACATCGTTCAGATATTGAACCTAAATTAAAAAAAATGTTAATAAAAACAGATATTCAAATTCTACATACGAAAAAAATAATTGATACTTATGATGAATATGAGTATATCTATATTTTTTATAGTAAACATTTAATTATATATTTTACAAAAAAATGTGGTGAAGAAGATAAGATATTTTTTGAAGGTGTAAATAAGGTGGAAGATTTAAGAAATATATCACTTTTTCAAATTTTTAAAAATAAAGGAATAATGACAATACATCAAGATACAATAGAAGAAGAAGGTATTTTTGTAAAAATGAAAGAATGTTATTTAGAGAGAATTGACGATATAACAAATATTGAAGAGGCATTTTATTATATAAAGAGAAAATGGTATAAAAAACAGTGTGACCATAAATATCATATATGGATAGAAGGATATAGTTTAGGTGGTCTTTATTCACAACTCTTTATATATCAATTATATATGAAAGGAAAATTGAAAAAATGTAAAATCAAATATTTTAATATTGAATCTTGGTTTGGTGGAAATAGGGAAGATTTTGAAGAGTTTAAAAAGATTGTTGAATATAAAAGTGTATTAACCTATGGAGGAATTTTACATGTATATAACCGACTTTTTCAAAAATATCATTTTATTGAAAAAATGATAAAACTTGATGATGAGAATGAAGATATTAAAAAGTATATGAAATATCCTTTTCCATTTGGTATATTAAGATATATATTTAAATATCATTTATTAAGTAGTTTTATCAAGAAGAACTGAAAAAAAAAATCAAATAATAAAATAGAGGAAAGATGGATAGTGTTGAATATACAAAGAAAGAATTGAAAATGATTAAAGATATTATTAATATTGATTGGGGTTTTGGTATAGAACACGAGATGCAAATATATCATCAACCAAGAATTGAAGGTGATAAGAAGATACAGGATTTTATTTTATTTGATTCAAAAAGTGCAGTTGAAAGATTATTAAAAGCATATAATGAGTTTGAAATTGATCTTACTTTAGATCAAGTTGATTATTTAAAAAATATGACATTTGAATCTTCAGGTAGATTTTGTAATGGAAAATGGGTTATTAAAGAAGCACCTTATTTAATGCCAGAATTTATCACTTATAAACCATTTTGTTCTATGCGTAAAAAAAGAAATATCTTTAATTTAACAAAAAATATTATTGAATTGAAAGATATTTTTTTAGAATTATTAATGAAAGAGAAAGTGACACAACAATTAGTAAAGAAATATGGTGAATTGGTACAATATCCTTATGGTATGACTCGTTATATGTCAGTGCCAAATAAAATAGTTGGAAGTAATTATCAATTTAAATTAACAGATAAGAGACGACCTATGGTAAAAACAGATTATACAGGAAGTTATCACATCACATTTACTTTACCTTATACAGAGGATAAGACAGAGAAGAAGTTTATAGAAGAACATCAAAATTTTGGAAATCAGATTCAATGGTTAGAACCTTTAATGTTAGTTGGTTTTTTTAGTGGTGATGAATCAGCCGTAGGAAGTAAGGAGAAGAGAGTAAGAGGTTCTTATCGTGTATTAAATATTGGTTGGGGAAACCTTGCTGGAAGTGATGTTCGACTCTTTGGAACTAAAGGTATTGGTAGATATGCGAAGACACCTAATTATTGGAGAGAAGGTTTAAATCTTTTTGAGACTGAAAAATTAAAACCTTGTATACCAGCTTCTCCATCTGCATTAAAAGAATTAGGTATCTCTTCTTTAAGTAGTGATTTAAGAACATTCGGAAGTCGTGATCCACTTCGTCCTCAACATCGTGAAAGTGGTCTTCCAATGAATAAACCCAATGGTATTGAAATTCGTATCTTTGATAATTTTAATAATATTTATATGGACTCTCTAACTAGTTTTATAGCACTTATCGCTGAGAATTCACGTGTCACTAAAACAAAAGGTTATGTTTATCAAGATAAAGATTGGATTCAATCTTTACATCAGATTATGAAAGATGGTTATAAAGCTGAATTAACTATTGGATATATTCAATCTTTACGAAGTAAATTAGGTTTAAAAATAAAGACTTCATCAGTAATCGCAATGGATGTATGGGATGAAATTTATAAAGAATTATATCATAAAAATAAGAATGGAGAATGGACTAAAATATTTTTTGGAATTCAAAAAGGAAAAAAAGAATTAGAAGAGATGTATACATTTACAGGTACTCCTCAAATTAATAAAGAAGCATGGTCATTTGCATTTTATATGAAATGTAATCGTGATCCTGATTTACTTCATACTTTTAATCAATTATCTGTGTTTTTAAATCAATCCTTTAAAACAAAAACATCAATCACCTTCTTCGAAATGGAAAAATATATAACTCAAATATTAGGTCAGAATTGGAAACAACATACGGATGATATTCTTTATTTATTATATCAAAAACATTATATTGATTTAGAACGTAATATACGTGGATTTATAGAATCTTTTAAATTAAAGAAAGAGATACCTCTCTTTTATAATTTTAATGAAGAGATATTAAAAAATATCTATTAATATTTTAGGATTTTTTTTATATAATTCGTTTTTTTATTTAAAAAAATAAAAAAAGAAAGAATAAGATGGAGAAACAATTTGAAGAAGCTAAGAAAAAAGTAGAGTCTTTTACAAAAAGACCGAATGATGAAGAACTTTTACATTTATATAGTTTATATAAACAAGTGACTGTTGGAGATATTAATATACCTCAACCTGGATTTTTTGCTATGAAAGAAAAAGCAAAGTGGAATGCATGGAATGAGAAGAAAGGTATGTCAAAATCTGTCGCCATGCAATCCTATATAGATTTTGTAAAACAAATGAGTCCTAAGTACCTCTAAATTGTGCCTTCGACACAAACGCTTCTGGACGCGTGGCTTTTTCAATTATTCATTCTTTAAACAATTGAATTTAAAGAAATCTATAAAAAAATAAGTTTAAAAAGGCGAACCTACAGGTTCGCGTTGGACGAAGTCCAACCTGCACACAAAGTGTGCACTCGCCCTTAGGGCGAGGTGTTGATTAACGTAGTTAATCAACTAAAGTCCAATATATTGTGACAATGAATGATAAATATTAAATATCTGTTGATTTGAATATGCTTTTTTAATCTCATTCTGTGGTACTTCAGGGAATAAATGTCGAGGAACTGTAAAGATAAAACATCCGTCTAATCCCATATTCTTATAATAAATCGAATTTTGTATATTTGTATATACATCTCCATAATATAACGCCTCTTGATATGCTTTATGATATGCTTTATATACAGACTCATTCATCTTAAATTCATCATATTTACCTCCAAAGACTTGATAATTTTGTTTGACTAAAGAACAAGTATTATATTGTTCAGGAGTGTATAAATACATACCTTTAATAGAATATAATATCTCATAAGCTGTTAATGTATATTTTTGATGATTCTCCATATTGTAAAAATCAAAAAAATAAAGTTTATTATTTTCTATAAATGAACCAGCATTATTATTACTAGCTACAATTAAAGAAGTATAATATTTTTGACGTTTAATCATATAAACAAGAATATCATAATTTGTTTTTAATGTATTCGTCATATCTTCTATTATCATCAAATATATTTTTTTTTTTCTTAAACCGGATTTGCCTGTTTAACTTCTTGTGTGGCATAACTTCTTTCCACATACCATGGATCATCTTTTTCAAACATATTGTATATAGATGACATCGATAATAATGGAGTCTGTACCTGCTGTTCTTCCGTAAATGTCTTCGGGACATATCTATACTGAATGACAGGAGGAGGACATTGTTGATTATTCTGTACAAATCCTATTGCCACCATCACTACCCCTATAATCGCTAATATGATAATTATTGAACGCATCACTATTCTACCTTTATCCTATATAAAAAAAATAATATTATTTTTCTTTATATATATTCATTTTTTAACTTAAAAAAAATAAAAGAATAAAATAAAGAGATAAAAAATGTCACATCAAGATTGGGAACAAGTAGTTCTTACAGGTAAAAAACCGATAGCAAAAGGACCACCAAAAGTGGAGATACAAAATCGTGTTGATGATTTACACCGTTCACAGAGTGTAAAGAATTTGAAATTAGAGAATGAGACCGATATTGTGAAGATACCTTTAATGCCAGATGGTCTAGCCCGAGAGATTCAACAGAAACGTTGTGCCGCGAAATTAACTCAAAAAGAGATAGCTCAAAAGATGAATACACAGGCAAACACAATTCAAGAGATTGAATCAGGTAAAGCAATTTGGAATCAAGAGACTAAAAAACTTGTGAATCAAATAGAACGAACATTGGGAGTTAAGTTTGAACATAAAAAATAATAATAAATGATTAATATTTTTTTATATATTTTTATCTATGTAGAGATAGATAAAATGAAAAGATTTAGTATGAATAAACGAAAAAAAAAAAATTTATTAAAAATGAAAACTATAAAAACCATAAAACATAAAAAAAATCAAAAAAAAAATATTGTAAAAAAAAGATGGAGAAGAAAAAATCCTAAATCTCCACTTTTTACATTTATTGATGATTTTCATGAATTTAAACGAAAAGGTAATAATTGTATTATTGTACCTTATCGTAATCGTTATGAACATTTACAAGTATTTTTACAATATTTTTCAAAAAAAGGATATGATATTTATATTATAGAACAGAATAATGATCTTAAATTTAATCGTGGAATGTTATTAAATATTGGTTTTGATATAGCTTCAAAACGAAAAAAATATGATTACTATATTTTTCATGATGTTGATTCAATACCAGATAAACTTTTAATACCTTATTATCGTTATCGAGGTGATAAGATTATTCATTATGCATCACCATATTTGGGATATAAATATAAAAATCCATCTTTTTTTGGGGGAGTGTCAGGAATGACAGATAAAGATTATCGAAAGATAAATGGTTTTCCGAATCGTGTATTTGGTTGGGGCAAAGAAGATAACATGTTAAGAGAGAGAGTTCGTTTATTAAACAAAAAAATATATAGACCACGAGAAGGTAGTTATCAATTACTTGACCATACAGGTCCTACACATCAAACGATAAATTTAGAAGATGAGAATTTTTTAATGAATCGTGACAAAAAAGAATGGAAAATGGATGGTTTAACACAAGTGTCAACCATGTATAGAATAGAAAAAGAGATACAGATTAAATATCCCCATATTCGATTTTTCAAAATTGATTTTTTACCTCTTTTATCCTAATTTTTTATCTACTTCTCTTTTAGGAATATGACTCAACCTAAAGATAAATTAAGTGAACATTTTTTAAAATATAGAAAAAGAATTAATGTATTATATGAAACAAATTCTGAAAATAAAAAAAAAAAAAATAAAATAATTGGTAATCAATTTAATGAATATAAAAAAAAAAGAAAAAAGGTCTTTTTTCAAATATTTGATAATACAATTCATTTTCCTAAAACAGAAGAAGCGAATGTAGCTATTATTATACCTTATCGAAATCGTGAAGAACATTTGGAAGGATTTAAAAAACATTTTAAAAATACCAAATTTGATATTTATGTGATTGAACAACTCGATCAACAACGTTTTAATCGTGGAATTCTTCTAAATATCGGTTTTGATATCGCTTCCAAAAAAAAAAATTATGATCTTTATATCTTTCATGATGTTGATTCTCTTCCTGATAAGGATTTAATGATTTTTTATACTTATAAAGGTGATAAAATTATACATTATGCCTCACCTTTTCTAGGTTATAAATATAAATATTCGAATTTTTTAGGAGGTGTGATTGGTATGAATAAAGAGAATTATATAAAGATAAATGGTTTTCCGAATAGAGTATTTGGATGGGGTGGTGAAGATGATATTTTTTATGATCGTCTTGCCAAAAATTATCTCAAAATCTATCGTCCCAAAAAAGGTCAATACTTTTTATATGAACATGATGTACCAAAACCTCAAGAGATTAACCCAATCAAATGGGAAGCTATTTTACGTGATTTAAAAGAATGGAAAAAAGATGGTATCCAACAGATTCGTCAAAATTATCTACTTATCTCTGAATCTCATTCTGAAGACCCTAGTCTTTATCTTTGTAAAGTGAAAATACCTATTTATCATAAAAAAGATATGGTTTATCAATCTTTAATGGAACCTTTAATTGAATGGAATGATATTCAACGAAATATTCTTGATACCTTTACTGAACCTCATTCTTTTGAAAATAATAAAAAGAATGATATGGATAAATTAATTGATGATAAAATAGATAAAGAATATGAAAAGGGATTAACCAAAAAAGATTTAGAGAAGACTCTCCGATTTATCTTTGATGTATATCGAGAAGTTTTATATATCCGAATTAGACAAAATGGAATCGAATTTGCCTATCATATTTACAATAAAGATTTTAAAAATCGATGGAGTCAATATATCAAAATGAAAAATCAAATGACACCTCAAGAATTTTTAAAGAAGAAGAATGAAAATCTTCAATGTGAACGCAGTAATCTCTTACCTCAAGATGAATGGACTGGTAATAATTGTGTTATTAGTTTAGAAGATTGGAAAGATTCAGGAAATCCCATTGAATATGTAAAAGAATATTATGAAATGATTATGAAGACAATTCAACATTATAAAAATGTACCTGATTGTGATATTTTGATTAATCGAAAAGATTTTCAATATTTAGATTCTGATAGATTAAGATATGCTTATCGACATCTTTTTCCGGAGAATGTAAAAATACCTGATTGTCCAAGTCGTTTTTGGATAATAGGAAGTGGTTCTTCAACACATCATAATAAAGATGTACCTTTACCCAATCCAAATGAATGGACTGACCTTCATTCTCCTATTCAAAAGATAGATTGGAAAGAGAAAGAAGATAAGATTATTTTTAGAGGGACAAGTACCGGATGTGGATTAACGGAAGAGACAAATCCTCGTCTTCGTCTCTCCCAAATAGCCTATCTCTCCCAAAATCCTTCCATTTGTAATATAGGTCTCTCTAAATTTATTAAACGTGTAAAAGTAAATAACTTTATCGCCAATTATATCGATACCAAAAAATATCAACATCTTATTAAAGACTTTGTATTACCACAAGACCAAATGAAGTCAAAATATATGTTAAATATTGAAGGTAATGCTGCTGCTTATCGTTATCCAGGATTATTCAGAATGAATTCAGTTGTGATTCAAGTTGAAAGTAATTATTATTTATGGTTTGAACCCCTTCTTCAAGATGAAAAGAATTATCTTCTTTTAAAGAAAGAAGTATACCATAAAGAAGGAGACTCAATCGATGAATCAACAGAAAAAGTTTTATCTTTTTTCGAAGAGAAGATGAAAAAAGATACAAAGATGAAAAAAATCGCTGAGGCTGGTCAAACCTTTTATCAAAAACATCTTCAAGAAGAGAATATCTTCCAATACTACTTCTCCTTCATGAAAAAAATTAATTCTTATTATAAAATCAAATAATTTTAGTTTTATTTTTTATTCTTTGCTTCAACACGATCAGCATGTGTTGTAGCATGGTATATCACTCGTATCTCTTCTACTGTACTCGAAGCATGACAATTTTTACAATTTAAAAATGTTAAACCTCTTTCCCTTGAAAATACGGTATTACCCTTTTTACATGATTTACAAACTACATATTTAATGATATACTCATCTAATGCTGTTTTTATCTGTTGAGGTTTAAATACATTTCGAAAGATAAATTTACCTTCTCCATCTAAATTACCCGTTGTTGTCAAAAAATTAAAAAAAAATCTCATGATATGATCAGGCTCTCGATTTAATGCTTTTACACAATCTTGAAAATTTGTCCATATCACCTTCTTTGAACCTAATCTTTCAATAATAGGAATCGATATTTTAATCTTACTCGTATCTTCATCTTTATTCATCATTTTGTAAAGTCGTTCTAACATTAAATCATAAGAATATCCTTCAAATGTAGGGTCTGCATATCCCTCCTTCTCTCTCTTCTTCTCATCCTCCTTATCTTTCTCCTTCTCCTTCTCCTTCTCCTTCTTCTTATCTTTCTTCTTCTTTTTAGATAATGAAAACATATCATTTAATTCATCATCTACTGTTTTTTGAATGGGTGTCTCTTCCATCTGTATACTCTCCATCTTTAATGGTTCCTCTACCATCTCCAACATCTCCTTCTCTAAATCTCTTTCCATTTTTTTCCTCTATCTCTCTTTTTAATTTAATTTCTTTAAGTATAACTCATTTACCTAATAATAATCATTTTTTAATATGAAAAAAAAGTGAATGAGATTTGAGTTTTAAGGAGAGATTCGTCAGAATGAATGAAAAGATATAAACGTAAAGAGTAAAATGAATATAGGTTTTCATGTAGGTCTGTTAAAGACATTTGAAGAGACTTTACGTTATCATCATCAAATGAGTGGTGGTATTCGTTCTTTTCAACTATTTACAAAAAATCCACGTCAAACACAGATTAAAAAGATAAATGAAGAAGATGCGAAGAAGTGTAAAGAGTATGTGGAGAGGGAGGGTATCTTTTTAGTCACCCATGCGAGTTATCTATTAAATATGTCCAATTCTGAGAATTGGGAGAAAAAGATAGAGAATGGAAAAAATGAATTAGATTTAGCTGAGAAGATTGGTGCCCGTGGTACTGTCTTTCATGTAGGTAAACATCTAAAATTATCAGTAAAAGAAGGTGAAGATAAGATGTTTGAATATATTCAAACAATGATTCAATATATTCAAGAAAAGAATTATCATGTAAAATATGTGATAGAGACATCGGCTCGTTGTGGTACAGAACTACTATGGAAGATGGAAGATTTAGGTGCATTTTTTCATCGTTTTTCAGAAGAAGAGAGAACTCATTTAGCTATTTGTATTGATACTTGTCATATCTTCTCGGCGGGATATCGAATCCATAATGAAGAGGGATGTAATGAGTATATACAATTAGTGGGAGACCATATAGGATGGGATAATGTGATGGTTATACATTTAAATGATAGTTTAAGTTTAAAAGGATGTGGTTGTAAATTAGATCGACATGCGAATATTATGAAAGGATTTATTCAAGATGGTATGAAGCGTTTAATTGAATTTACAACTGGATATGGTATACCACATGTATTAGAAACACCTTATGAAGAAGGTAAAATCTTTGATACACATTTAGAGGAGATTGAATTGATTCAAAAATGGTTTCATTAAGAAAAAAAGATAATTTTATAAAAAGATGAAGTAGAAATATGTTAGGTAACAATATAAAGAAATGATGAAATATGTAACCTTTGCTATATTATTCTTCTTATTATCACCTGGAGTTTTCTTAACCCTTCCTCCTGTAGGTAAGAAGATTTGGATGTCTGGACAAACTTCAGTTATTGCTTCAATTGTTCATACCATTCTATTTATAGGAATCGTTTATATATTAAATGAATATGAATTGATTGAGGATTTTAAATGTGGTATGATGTCAGTTGACTGTTATGATGAAAGTTGTGACATGTCATTACATACTTATAAGATAAAACCTTCAAGTACACAATTTGTAAAAATTAATGATAAGATATCAGATCAAACTTATTTTAATAATAATTTTTTAAAAGGTGGTAATGACTCTATTGAAACAAAACTTCCATTAAATTTAGGTAAAATGAGAGGAGGTGGTAAATATAAACAAAGATTTAGTTATTTAGTAAATAATATAAAGAAAAATAATGAGACAAATGAAACATGTGTTAATTTTAGAAGCATAGGTTGGAAATGAAATATCTATATGAAAAAAATTAAATTATTATATTTTTTTTATTTCGAATCATTTAAAATAATTATCTATTTTAAATATAAAGAAAAAAAAAATGATGAAATATGTGACATTTGCGATATTATTCTTCTTATTATCACCTGGTGTTCTTTTAACCCTTCCTCCTGTAGGTAAGAAAATATGGATGAGTGGTCAGACTTCTCTCGTAGCTTCTATTATCCATGCTATAGTCTTTGTAGGTATTGTGTATTTATTAAGTCAATATGGATTTATTGAGGGATTCGCATGCGATACTGAGGCTAAGGATGATAGTACTCAATCATACCCTACTGATACCAGATGTAAAAATAAGGCATGTATAACTCAAGGTTTTGGTTATCTTATAAGAGATCCTAAAAAGATTCCATCGGTTGGAACTATAATAGATAATAAAAATGTTAACACATATTTTATAAAATCAGATGGTAAATCTGATTTTGAAACAAAAACAAATAGTACAGATTACAAAGCATATACTACAAAAGATTCAAAAGGTAATATAATTGGTAAAAAAGTTCTAGGCTTAAAAACGGATGTTTGGGAAGGTATATTAAAGGGTAAATCACCAAGAGATTATCCCAAATGTGCTAAACTTGGATAATTCATTTTTTTATTTTATTAACTATTTTTTCATAATTATGAATGAAAAAATATATCAAACATTAATAATGAAATGCCAGATCAGATACATATATTTGTAATTGAATCCAATTTAAAAGAATATCAAGTCAATCAATCTTATCTATTAAATATTGAACAAAAATTAGGTTCAGGTTCTTATGGAGCAGTCTTTGATATCGGTGATCATCTTGTTATGAAGTTATTTTTTCATTCTACTCTTGGAAAAACCATGTTTGAAGAGAAAGAATGTATTATTCCTTATAAGAATGAAAATCGTGAATTATCTCTCTATTTTCAAATGATGAAAGAACCATTAAAAAATCATATCCAAAATCATGTTATACCTCCTCTTCTTATCGGTTATATTCAAAAAGATTTCATTTACCAAAAAGATACATTTAAAAAAAATAATTACTTTATATTACTTCCATTCTGTATACCTTTTCATAAATATTATAAGATTAAGAATAATCCTCTTTTACACCATGAAGATTCTTATTCTTTTATTGTTCAATTTATGTATACAATGATGAAATCTTCACAATATTTAGAAACCAAATATAATATCATACATCTTGATTATAAACTTTCGAATATTATGTATTTATATCATTCAGAATTAGTTAAAAAGATAAAAGATGATGTGATGATTACAAATGATAAAGGTTTATCAAAAAAAGAATATCATGAAAATTTAATAGTGATTGATTTTGGTTTAGTAAAGAAGAAGATTAAAAATATACCTTTTGAATTTGATCCAGGTGATAAAAAAGAAGGTGAAATACGATATTATCTATGGCCCGCTGAAAAAGATGGTTTTTATCTATATCATATTCCAAGTTATTCAATGGGAATTAATGTAATTGAACTTTTACTCGGTCGAGATAAAGTATTAAAACTTCCAAATAAAACAGATTTATATGAATATGTGGATAAGATTCATGAAAAATATGAAGATATTGGTTTTTTATTAAAGAAAGTATTCATTGATAAATTAGAAACAAATGAGACTTTTCTTTATATTCAAAAATTAAATGATTTGTTAAATGAGAGTAAAAAATAAAAAAAAGAAGTAGAATGAAAGAATAGAAAATAAAATGGAGAATACAGTGATACACATTTTAGAGAGAGATTCAATCTTTATCGATAAGATTCGATCTATCTTTTCCAATGAGATGAAAGAATATTCGATTATAGAATATCCATATGAGGTAGAAGGACTTCCTAAACAACTCTTTGAAGAACAGATTGAACACGGTGCTTTCCGTCGTTTACAGACCATTTTATTAAAAAAGAAAGAACTTAAAGAAAATGATATGATTATTAGTCGTTCAAGTGGGATTTTAAAGAAAGAAGAGAAATATCTCTATCAGAACTTTGTGATGATCTATTATCGCAATCAATTATATACATTAGAATCGGATTTAATCGAAATACCCATTGAAAACTTATTATATATCACAAGAGCACAATCGAATTCAGAATTATCCTTAGGAGAACAATGGAAGATACATGAAGGAGAAGTATTAAAAAGATTAACTAGAGGAGTATATGATGAGTTTGAGATTTTTCAAGATACATTAAGAGAATTCTTAAAAAATATATAACCTACATATATAGAAAAGATGATGAAGTATCTCGTTTTAGCAATTTTATTCTTTGTGTTGTCACCTGGTGTACTTTTAACCCTTCCTCCTGTAGGTAAGAAGATATGGATGAGTGGTCAAACCTCAATCACTTCTGTGTTAGTTCATGCTATCGTTTTTGTAGGAATTCTTTATTTGATTCAAATGAATACTGAATGGGTAGAGGGATTTTCTACATCAATATGTAATCCTAAATGTGGTAATGGATATGTTTGTCAAGATGGTAGATGTGTTCAAATAAGAGGACCTGGATTTAAATGTACAAGAATATGGGATTGTGATGACCAATATGATTGTGTTGATGGAAAATGTCAATAATTATATTTTTTTTATATTCAATTCATTCAAAATAATTATCTATTTTGAATATAAAGAAAAGATGATGAAGTATCTTATTTTAGCTATATTATTCTTTGTGTTGTCACCCGGTATACTTTTAACTCTTCCTCCTGTAGGTAAGAAGATATGGATGAGTGGTCAAACCTCTATCACTTCTGTGTTAGTCCATGCTATCGTCTTTGTAGGAATTCTTTATTTGATTCAACAAAATATTGA
>JACCEA010672295.1_pt1 | contig 17567 bp, 11 predicted proteins | sample 7449851 | NCBI WGS metagenome assembly JACCEA01 (sample SAMN15323453, study PRJNA562643) | freshwater metagenome | isolation source: river surface water | place: USA:Blue River Watershed | collected 2017-08-18
CCCGAACACATCGCCGCGATCGCGCAAACCCTCGCGCCCAAACAGCCGCGCAAACCCGTCGCCACACGCGTCCCCTCCTCCGAACGTAGCGGAACGGCGGAGCCGTTTCGTTCCGAATCCTCCGGGCTCGCTCCGTCCTCCGACTCTCCGTCCTCTGTCGCTCCGTCGCTCTCCGACGCAACGGCCGCTCCGCGGCCGTTGCGCCTCTCCGGCTCCCTCCCCTTCGTCCAGCAGCCCGGCGTCTTCCTCATGGTCGGCGAGCGCACCAACGTCGCCGGCTCGCCGAAATTCGCGAAGCTCATCAAGGCGGGCCAATTCGAGGAGGCCGTCTCCGTCGCCCGCCAGCAGGTCGACAACGGCGCCAACGTCATCGACGTCTGCATGGACGACGGCCTGATCGACGGCGCCGCGGCCATGACGCGTTTCCTCCAGCTCATCGCCTCCGAGCCGGAGATCGCCAAGGTCCCCGTCATGGTCGACTCCTCCAAGTGGGAGGTCATCGAGGCCGGCCTGAAATGCCTCCAAGGCAAAGGCATCGTGAACTCCATCTCGCTCAAGGAAGGCGAAGCCAAGTTCCTCGAGCAGGCCCGCACCATCCTCCGCTACGGCGCCGCCGTCGTCGTCATGGCCTTCGACGAAAACGGCCAGGCCGCCTCCTACGCCGAGAAGATCCGCATCTGCGAACGCGCCTACCGCCTCCTCGTCGACCAGGTCGGCTTCCCGCCCGAGGACATCATCTTCGACCCCAATATCCTCACCGTCGGCACCGGCATCGAGGAGCACAACAACTACGCCGTCGATTTCATCGAGGCCACGCGCTGGATTAAACAAAACCTCCCGCACGCGAAGGTCAGCGGCGGCGTCTCCAACGTCTCCTTCAGCTTCCGCGGCAACAACCCCGTGCGCGAGGCGATGCACGCCGCCTTCCTCTACCACGCCATCCGCGCCGGCATGGACATGGGCATCGTCAACCCCGCCATGCTCGAGGTCTACGAAGAGATCGACAAAGACCTCCTCGTCCTCGTCGAGGACGTCCTCCTCAACCGCCGCCCCGACGCCACCGAACGTCTCGTCGAGCACGGCGAAAAACTCAAAGCCTCCGGCGCCGCCAAAGACCAGAAGGCCGACATCGCCGTGCTCGAAGCCTGGCGCCAGGGCACGGTCGAGGAGCGCCTCTCCCACGCCCTCGTCAAAGGCATCGACGCCTGGATCGACGGGGACACCGAGGAGGCGCGCCAGAAATACGGCAAGCCCCTCGCCATCATCGAAGGCCCGCTCATGGACGGCATGCGCGTCGTCGGCGACCTCTTCGGCGCGGGCAAAATGTTTCTCCCGCAGGTGGTGAAATCCGCCCGCGTGATGAAGAAGGCCGTCGCCTATCTCCAGCCCTTCATGGAGGCCGAGAAAGCCGCGCTTCTCGCCGCCGGCGGCACCGCCAAGGCCCAGGGCAGGATCATCATGGCGACCGTCAAAGGCGACGTGCACGACATCGGCAAAAACATCGTCGGCGTCGTCCTCGCCTGCAACAACTACGAGGTCATCGACCTCGGCGTCATGGTGCCCTGCGAGAAGATCCTCGCCGCCGCCAAGGAAAAGGGCGCCGACATCATCGGCCTCTCAGGCCTCATCACGCCCTCGCTCGACGAGATGGTCCACGTCGCGAAGGAGATGGAGCGCCAGGGCTTCAAGATCCCGCTCCTCATCGGCGGCGCCACCACCTCCGCCGCGCACACCGCGGTGAAGATCGCCCCGCACTACTCCGAACCCGTCATCCACGTGCTCGACGCCTCGCGCGTCATCGGCGTCGTCTCCCAGCTCCTCAACCCCGACAACAAACCCGCCTACGTCGCCGAGGTCCGCGCCAAGCAGGAAAAATCCCGCGAAGCCTTCGCCAACCGCCGCGCCGCGCGCCCCCTCCTCCCGCTCGCCGAGGCCCGCGCCCGCGCCTTCAAGTCCGACTGGGCCGCGGTCGACATCCCGAAGCCCGCCTTCCTCGGCACCCGCGTCTTCCGCGACGTATCCATCCAAGACCTACTGGACAAGGAGTTCATCGACTGGGCGCCCTTCTTCAGCGCCTGGGAGCTCCACGGCCGCTACCCCGACATCCTGAAGGACGAGGTCGTCGGCGCCGAGGCCACCAAGCTCTTCGCCGACGCGAAGAAGATGTTCGCCCGCATCATCGCGGAAAAGCGCTTCCAGCCGCAGGCCACGCTCACCTTCTGGCCCGCCAACAGCGTCGGCGACTCGATCGAGATCTACGCCGACGAATCCCGCGGCCGCGTGCTCCACACCTTCCATTTCCTCCGTCAACAGCTCGACCATGACGGCGGCAAACCCTGCCTCAGCCTCGCCGACTACGTCGCGCCGCGCGACAGCGGCCGCGTCGATTACCTCGGCCAGTTCGCCGTCACCGCCGGCCCCGGCGTCGAGACCTTCGCCGCCGAGTTCAAGGCCGCCGGCGACGATTACCACGCCATCCTCGTGCAATCGCTCGGAGATCGCATCGCCGAGGCCCTCGCCGAGTATTTCCACAAACAGGCCCGCGACCTCTGCGGCTACGGCCGCGAGGAACAGCTCACCCCGCAGGACATCATCCGCGAGCGCTACCGCGGCATCCGCCCCGCGCCCGGCTATCCGGCGTGCCCCGACCACCGCCACAAGCCCCAGATCTGGAACCTCGTCCCGGTGGAAAAGGAGATCGGCATCCGGCTCACCGAGTCCTGCGCGATGCATCCGGCCTCGTCGGTCAGCGGCTTCATCCTGAACCACCCCGACTCGAAATACTTCGCCGTCGGCAAGGTGGGCAAAGACCAGCTCGAAGACTACGCCGCCCGCTCCGGCATCCCCCTCCCCGAACACGAACGCTGGCTCGGCTCCTACCTCGACTACGATCCGGCCTGAGCCGGCATCATGCAGTTGGACGGCGGAGCAGCGGGGCGAGGTGACGGGAAGATTTCAGTGCGGACCGAGCGAAGGAATACCCGGAGGGTATTTCGAGCCGAGGGCCCCGCCGAAAGGTTCCGCCAGATCGCCTCGATACGACCCGGACAACTGCATGATTCCGGCTGAGCCCTGTGGAGTGCGGCGACACGTCGCCGCTTTCGACGCCGAGCCTCGGCTCGGCGCCTCCGCACTCCCCCGTTTTCGCCCGCGCCCGCGTCCGCCCGCTCCCTCGGAGGCACACGCTCCGGCATCCCCGGCCACGCCCGATCCGCCGGACCCGGACCTCCGCACGGCCGCCGGACCCTCGCGTGTTTACAACCCGTTGATAGATTACGCTAAACTCACTTTCCCGTTGGCGCCCCGAAACGAAGGAGGCAGCAAATTACACCCCGCGCCCGGTTTTTCCCCTATGCAACCGGGCGCGACTTTTCCCCGCAGCCTCCCCCCTTCGCCTATGTCGCTCCTTCGCTCCCGTCTCGGCGTATCCTCCCTTGCCGTCGCCGCCCTCTGCGCATTGCCGCTCTCCGCCCAGGCCGAGATCGTCTACCGCGAGTGCTTCCAAGGCGCCCGCAACGAACCGCTCGCCGGCCGCCCGCCCACCCTTCGCTCCGGCCAGCAAGGCGGCAGCGCCGTCGCGATCTGGCGCGCCCCCTACGGCGGCACGCCCAGCGCCATCCTCGCCGACGGCACGCTGGAGATGCCGGCGATCAAGCACGAGGGCTCCAGCGCCTGGCTCCCCTTCACCCCCACCTCCGGCATGGTCTACAAGCTGACCCTCGCCGGCGCCCAGGTGCGCAGCGGCGACTGGCTCGGCACCGGCTTCCTGATCGGCGAGCCCGACCCGCAAAAGCGCTTCCGCGACAACAAGGGCGTCTTCTGGGCCCTCATCCGCTCCAAGGGCAACCCCCTCCCCGACCAGACCTTCTCCGGCCCGCAGATCACCGGCCCGGCCGACGCCACCTCGACCAGCGCCTCCTCGATCACCATCGTCCTCGACACCACCGACGCCAACCGCTGGAGCGTGCGCTGGTTCCTCGACGGCCTGCTCGTGCGCTCCGGCCAGTTCGCGCCCCAGCCCATCACCCACGTCGGCTTCGGCTTCAACACCAGCGACGCCGTCGCCCCCGGCACCAGCCTGCTCAAGGCCCTCACCCTCGAGGCCGATGTCCCCGGCGCCGACACCGACGCCGACGGCCTGCCCGACGCCTGGGAACTCGCCCACTTCCGCGCCCTCGCCAACGAACCCGCAGCGACCGTCCTTCCCCGCTGCGGCGCCAAGGACAACCCCGACGGCGACGCCTTCAACAACCTCGAGGAATTCATCGCCGGTTCGAACCCGAACAACCCCGCCTCCAGTCCCATCGACACCGACGCCGACGGCCTCACCGACGCCTGGGAGATCCATTTCTTCGGTTCGATCGACGCGCCCAACGCGCACCCCCGCCTAGACGCCGATAACGACGGCTTCACCAACCTCCAGGAAAACGCCGGCGACTCCAATCCCATCGACGGCAAATCCGTGCCGAAGATCGCCGGCGCCACGCCCGCCGCCGCTCCCGCGCCCACCGTGACGATGGACGTCGCCCGCAGCGGCCGCGAATGCTACCTCGCCTGGACGCGTCCCTCCGTCGCGATCCGCAACGTCGACATCCTGCGCAACGACAAGTCCGACCCGAAGGGCCGCGTCCGCATCGCCACGATCGAGTCCCCCGGCTGCGTCTATCTCGACCAGACCCCCTCGGCCGACACGGCCTACTGGTATTGGCTGAGCTACACCCGCCCCGACGGCCAGGTCGAGGAACACGGCCCCTTCACCTCGAAGGAGTCCAAGGTATGGACGCCCTGAGCGACGCTCGCTCCCCGTCCGCCTCTCCCGCCCAAGCTCGCCCGCCGAGCTTGGGCTTTTTTACGCCGTTATGCTTTAAACGGCCATGCATCCTATTTGGGAGTATTTCTATACTCCAAAAAATTTAAAATCCTTTTATGAGTATAAAATGACTCTTTAAATATTTAAATTATACGAGTATCGAACTACTCATAAATTGACTTTTCAGGCCAAACAAGCATAAGAATGCGCATTGTGGATACACCGGTTAAAAGTAACCTTGCTTGGCAGCAAGACCTCGGCGCACGCCTGCAAGCCCACCGACTCAATCAAAACCTGAGCCAAGCCCAGCTTGCCGCCACCACCGGCCTCGCGCGCAAGACCATCACCAACCTCGAGACCGGCCACGGAGGCACCTTGCTCACGCTCATCGCCGTCCTCCGCGGCCTGCATCTCCTCGACCAGCTCGAGGCGTTTATCCCCGCGCCCGGCCCCAGCCCCCTCCAGCTCGTGAAGCTCGCCGGCAAACAACGCCGCCGCGCCACCGGCCGCCGCAAGCCCGCCGACGCCCTCGCCGAGCCCGCCCCCCAACCCTGGACCTGGGGCCCGAATGCCTGACCCGAGCCAGAACGACAGAGAACAGAACGACAGCTCCTTTCGAGCCGCCTCTCCTTTCAAGCCGCCCTCCCCTGCAAGCCCCGCCGTTTCGTCCTGATGTAGCTCCGCTGTTGTGTCCCTCCGTCGGCCTGTCGCCCTCCCTCTCCGTCGCCCGTCGCTCCGTCCCCCTGTCGTCTGTCGCTCCGTCGCTCTGTAGTTCTGTCGCTCCGTCGCTCCGATCCTCCATGCACGCCGCCACCGTCGCCGAAGTCATCCTCTGGGATCGCGTCATCGGCGCGCTCGCCTGGGACTCCGCGAGCCGCGTAGGAACTTTTGAATACGCCCCCGATTTCCTCGGCAGCGGCGTCGAACTCGCGCCGCTCGTCATGCCCTTGCGCGCCGGCGCCTTCGCCTTCCCCGGCCTCCCCGAGCGCGGCTTCAAAGGCCTGCCCGGCCTGCTCGCCGACTCGCTCCCCGACCGCTTCGGCAATCTCCTCATCGACCAGTGGCTCGCCGCGCAGGGCCGCGCCCCCGGCGATGTGAATCCCGTCGAGCGCCTCTGCTACCTCGGCGCGCGCGGCATGGGCGCGCTCGAGTTTCGCCCCGCCCTCCGCGCCGGCCGCGACGTCGCCGCCGCCGTGGACATCGCCGACCTCGTGCGTCTCGCCAACGAGGCCCTCGCCCGCCGCGTCGCCCTCGCCACCGCCCCCGAACCCGCCGACCCGCAGGCCGACCCGGCCCGCGCCCATGCCCTGCGCGACATCCTCCGCGTCGGCACCTCGGCAGGCGGCGCCCGCGCGAAGGCCGTCGTCGCCTGGAACCCCGCCACCGGCGAATTCCGCTCCGGCCAGGTCGACGCCCCGCCCGGCTTCGAGCACTGGCTGCTCAAGTTCGACGGCGTCGCCGAAAACCGCGACAAGGAGGCGCTCGCCGACCCGCAAGGGTATGGACGCCTTGAATACGCCTATCACCTCATGGCCCGCGCCGCCGGCATCGAGATGAGCGACTGCCGCCTTTTCGAGGAAAACGGCCGCGCCCACTTCATGACGCGCCGCTTCGACCGCCCCGCCCCCGGGGCCGGCCGCCCGCGCAAACTCCACCTCCAGTCGCTCTGCGCCCTCGGGCACTACGATTTCAACGCCGCCGGCGCCTACGCCTACGAGCAGGCCTTCGCCGTCGCCCGCGCCCTCGCGCTCCCCCCCGCCGCGCTCGAGGAGTTGTTCCGCCGCGCCGTGTTCAACGTGATCGCGCGCAACCAGGACGACCACACCAAGAACATCGCCTTCCTCATGGACCAGTCCGGCCGCTGGTCGCTCGCCCCCGCCTACGACGTCGCCTACGCCTACAACCCCGACGGCCGGTGGACCGCGCGCCACCAGATGACTCTCGCCGGCAAGACCGACGCCTTCACGCCTGACGACCTCCTCGCCTGCGCCCGCTCCGCCGACCTGAAGCCCGCCAAGGCCCGCGCCCTCATCGCCGAGGTCGCCGCCGCCATCCGCCGCTGGCCCGACTTCGCCACCCCCGCCGGCGTCCCTGAAGACTGGACCACCCGCGTCGCCGCCGCGCATCGACTCAAGCCCTCAGCATAATTGCGTAAATTAAACTTTAAAGCCCCACGTGGGACCGATAGGCAACGCCCGACATCCCGCAGAAGGCAGAACTCGCTCATGGAAATCAAACCCACCTTCATAGATCTGTTCTGCGGCTGCGGCGGATTCACCCTTGGCATGCTTCGCGCCGGCTTCGACTGCCTTGCCGCCATCGATTTCAACGAGCAGGCCGTCGCCACGCTCCAAGCCAACCTCGCCGACAAGCAACACCCCGGCTTCACCCCCGTCCGTCACGCCCTTAAACGCGACCTCACCGCATTCCAGCCAACCGAGCTCGCTGCGCTCATCGGCACCAAGCATCTCGACGTCATCGTCGGCGGCCCGCCCTGCCAGGGCTTCTCCACCGCGCGCCAGCGCGACGGCTCCAACCACGGCACCGAGCGCCTGAAGGAAGACCCACGTCGCCACCTCTTCCGCAACTTTCTCGATTTCGTCGAATTCTTCCAGCCCAAGGTCTTCGTCATCGAGAACGTCCTCGGCCTGCGCTCCGCCTCCGGAGGTCGCTACTTCACCGCCGTCCAGCACGAAGCCCGCACCCTCGGCCAATCCAAAGGTCTGCCCGGCTATCGGGTGCATCCACAGATCGAGCGCGGAGAAAAACTCGGCTCCCCGCAAAAACGCCGCCGCCAACTCATAGTCGGCGTTCGCGCCGATCTCGCGGGCTACTTCCCGAGCGAACTTCAACCAGCCGCTCGCGCGAGCCTCGGGGTGATGCTAGGCGACGCGATTCTTGATCTGCCCCTGCTCGCCGACGGCGACGGTGAAAACGAAACCGACTACGATCTAAAGCGCCGCACCGCCCACCTCGGCGGCATCCGCGACCACCTCCGCGCCCCTTTTCTCGAAAACGTGGCCGAGATCGGGCGCGCGCCAAAACTGTTTAACCACGTTTCCCGCCCGCACAGCGCCCGCGATCTGCGCGATTTTGCCCGTATCGGCGAAGGCCGCTCCTCGGCGGAGCTGATGCGCGAGGGCGTCGAGTTCGAGTTCCCCTACGATAAGACCTCGTTCAAGGACCGCTACACCCGCCAGCACCGTGAGCGCCCCTGCTCCACCATCGTCGCCCACCTCGCAAAGGACGGGCTGATGTTTATCCACCCCACGCAAAACCGCTCCTTCACCCCGCGCGAGGCGGCACGCGTGCAGACATTCCCCGACTGGTTCGTCTTCCCCAAAGCGCGCACCCACTCTTTCCGCGTCATCGGCAACGCTGTGCCCCCCCTGATCGGCGAGGCGGTCGGCGACGCCATTCTGCGCTTCCTGCGCCCGACCATTGAGCACACTAACGCCAATTCCCCGCGGCAGGCCAAAGCGCCCTCGTTCCCGTTGCCTCGCACCCATGCCGAGGCCGCCGAGTGGCTCGATCCGCTGACCAAAGCCGACCGCAAGACCATGCGCGCCATGTCGGCCGAGGCATTCCTCAAATGCTGGCACGCCCTGCTCTGGCTTTTCCCCGATCTCCACCCTGAAAACGCCTTAGAACACGGCGACGAAAAGCACGATGAACCCGCCTCCGGCGAGGCGGTGGACCGCTTCGGTCGCCGCTACACCCGCAGCGGCTGGCCCGTTATGCTGGAAGCCTTCGGCATAGAGGCATGGCGACGCTTCGAGGCAGACGAATTTTCCGACGAGGCATTTTACTGCGTCGCCGCCCAGCGCGCCGGATTGGAGGCGCGCGCCCGCCTCGCCCAGCCGACGCGCCCCGCCGCCCCAGCCCCCACTCCGGCCCACGCCCGCTGACCGCCCGCCGATGACCGACGAGCCCTTCGACCCAACGCCGCCCCGCGCCGCCGCCATTGTCGAAAGTCTTCGCGCCTTCGGCTACGACTTACCCACCGCCCTCGCCGACGTGGTGGACAACAGCATCTCAGCCGGCGCCCGCCACGTCTGGCTGCGCTTCGATTGGGACGGCTCCGATTCCACCATCAGTATCACCGACGACGGCCACGGCATGGACGCCGCCCAACTCGTCGAAGCCATGCGCCTCGGCGGCGGCGGGCCGCTTGCCGAGCGGCGGCCGCACGACCTGGGACGCTTCGGCCTCGGCCTCAAGACCGCGTCCCTCTCGCAGTGCCGCCGCCTCACCGTGCGCTCGCGCCGCGCCGGCATGCCCGCGCCCGAGACGCGCTGCTGGGATCTCGACGTCATCGGCGCGCGCGACGACTGGCACCTGCTTCGCGCCGCCGACGCGGCCGCAGAACCGCGTTTCGCCAAACTCGCCGCCCTCCCGCACGGCACCGCCGTGCTCTGGCAAAAGCTCGACCGTCTCACCCGCGACCAGCGCGTGGACAACGGCAAACACCAAGATCGTTTCAACGAACGCATCGAGGGCGTGCGCCGCCACCTCGGCATGGTGTTCCACCGCCTTATGACCGGTCGCGACACCGTTCGACTCTACGTGAACGAACGCGAAGTCGTGCCGTGGAATCCGTTTTTCACCGAGCACCCCGCCACCTTACACCTGCCCGCCGATCCGCTCCGCTTGCGCGGCCTCCCCGTATCCGTCCACCCCTACGTCCTGCCCCATTTCTCCAAACTCACCAAAGACGAGCACGAGCAGGGCGCGGGGCCGCGCGGCTGGCTCGCCCATCAGGGCTTCTACGTTTACCGTCACGACCGCCTCCTCGTCGCGGGCGACTGGCTGGGTTTCGGCTGGGCCAAGGACGAACACCTGAAGCTCGCCCGCATCGCCATCGAGCTGCCCAACGCGCTCGACCACGACTGGCAGATCAACGTCACCAAATCCCGTGCCACCCCGCCGCCAACCCTGCGAGATGATCTACGGCGCATCGCCCTGCGCACGCGCGAGGAGGCGAAAAAGGTTTACACCCACCGGGGCGCGCGCCTCGTGCCGCAGAAAAATTCTGAACGCGTCCACCTCTGGGCGCCGGTGGCGAAACACGACCGCGTGTTCTACCAGATCAACCGCGAACACCCGCTGGTGCGCCACGCCCTCGCAACCACAACAGACGTTCCAGCCCTTCGCGCCCTCCTCGCCCTCGTCCAAGAGACGATCCCCCTGCAACACATCGCCATCACCGCGACGGAGAACCCCGTATCCCAACCGGAGCCCTTCGAGGGCGCGCAGGAGGCGGAAATCAGCGAGGCCATGCATGGACTCTACCAGTTCTTCCGCGCTGCTGGACACCCACCCATGGAGGCCCGCCGCCGAGTATCTAACCACAGCCCCTTCGACCAGTTCCCCGCCCTTTTAGCTACCCTCGATTCCTACTCATGAAGAACGCCCACGATTATGCACGGAATATGGTGGTAGATGCTTTACGCGGCACCGGCGATCTCTCCGAAGCGAAAATCCGCGCAAATGTTGCAGACGCGGTTGGCTATGTTTCAGGGAAAAACTGGCTTTCGGGCTCTGTCGATGCGGAGACCCTGACGGCCGAGCTGCTTCACCTTTTTTCCATCACGATCGGCAAGGCATCCGCCCTCGATGATCTGCACGACCACGTCCCTTGGCTCTCCGCCAAGAAAGCAGAAATCAAATGGGCGTTTTGGGAACGATACGCACGCTACCTCGGAAGCGATCTGAAGTGGGCGCCTCAAATGGTGGAGAGCTTGGATTACGACACCGAGATGGTGATGGATCGCTTGGAAGATCCCAAGCGGCCGGGGCCGTGGGATCGTCGCGGCATGGTGGTCGGCAGCGTTCAATCGGGAAAAACCGCCAACTACACCGGCCTCATCAACAAGGCTCTCGATGCGGGTTATAAACTCATTATCGTCCTCGCAGGCATCCACAGCAATCTTCGGAGCCAGACGCAGCTCCGAATCGACGAAGGCGTTCTCGGGTTCGATACGCAGAAAAGTCGCAAGCTATCGCAGGACAATCGCTGGATCGGAGTCGGTCAGCAGCCCACGCCCCGGCCGCTCGTTGTCCATTCGCTTACCAGCAGCGCCGAGAACGGAGATTTCAGCCGCAAAGTTGCCGACAACATCTTGGTCATGCTCGGCAGCGACCCGGTCGTTCTGGTCGTCAAAAAGAATTCTCGCCTGCTCTCCAACCTCCTCACGGCGGTTCTCCACGCGACAGGACCAAATGGCGGCCAAAGCAACAAGCGGCGGATAAAGGAAGTGCCCTTGCTGCTCATCGATGACGAGGCCGATAACGCGTCCATCAACGTGAAGGTCCGGAAGGACGAGGACGAAGAGGAAAACCGCGTCTCGGCGATCAACGGCAAGATTCGCGAACTGCTCTCATGCTTCGAGAAGGTCGCCTACGTCGGCTACACCGCAACCCCGTTCGCCAACATCTTCATCAACCCCGACATCAAGACGGAGAAACACGACGACGACATCTTCCCTCGCAGCTTCATCATCAACGTCAAGGCGCCGTCGAACTACGTCGGGCCAACGAAGGTTTTTGGCCTCGACGGAGACGATGACGCCAACATCGAAAGCATGGACGGCCTGCCCATCATCAGGCGCGTTCAAGATGGCACAGCACCCACGGCTTTCCCGCCTGGCCACAAAAAGGAGCATGTTCCGGTCGAGTTGCCCGCGTCCATCCGCGAAGCGATTCGCGCATTTCTGATTGCCGCCGCCGCACGTCATGCTCGCGGCCAGGGGCAGAAGCATTGTTCAATGCTGGTGCATGTAACGCGATTTGTAGCCGTTCAGGAGCGCGTCGCGGCTCTCGTCTCAGATGAGTTGAAGAGCTTGATTGCACGAGTCGCAAACGGTGACGGAGCGCGCACGCCCACTCTGCTCGATGAGCTGAAAGAGCTTTGGGAGTCGGATTTCGTGCCTACCAGCCAAGCCCTCGGGCAAGAAGCGGGCAAAGCCCTCGAGTGGGCAAACGTGGCTCAGTCGCTATATCCAGCCGCGTCCAAGATCGTGGTGATCACGGTCAACGGCTACGCGAAGGATGCGCTCGACTACAAAGAGCACGAGGCGGTGGGGCGCAGTGTCATTGCCATCGGCGGCGACAAACTCTCACGCGGCCTCACGCTGGAAGGCCTTACCGTGAGCTACTTTCTGCGGACCACGCGGATGTATGACACGCTCATGCAAATGGGACGTTGGTTCGGTTATCGTCCCGGCTACTTGGACTTGTGCCGACTCTACACGACCGACGAGCTGACTCAGTGGTATCGCCATATCGCGCTGGCCGAAGTCGAACTGCGCCGTGAATTCGACTACATGGTGAAGGCCGGCCTCACCCCGGAAAAATACGGCCTGCGCGTTCGCACCCATCCCGGCGGCATGATCATCACCGCGTTGAACAAGATGGGCTGGAATCAGCGCGTGGAGCTCTCCTGCGCAGGCACCTTGGTCCAGACCACGCACCTGCCCAAGGACGCGCGGCTCGGCAAAAACGCATCTCACACGGAAGCCTTTGTTCGCAATCTCGCCACACCCTCCCGTCCCTTCGACGGACAGTCCTTGGTCTGGCGCAACGTGAAACCCGATGCCGTCGCCGACTACCTCGCGGGGCTCGACTATCCCGTCCACTCCCTGCGCATGGCTAGCGCGGACTTAGCCGCGTTCATTCGTAAACAAAACCAACAAGGCGAACTGATCTCCTGGACGGTCGCGTTGCTCGGGAACTCCAAGACCAAAGCGGATGAACGTCGCGACTTCGCCGGGCACCGTATCGGCCTGCTGACCCGCAATCCCGCCCGCCAAACAGCCACCGACTACGCTCTCAAGAAAGCGAACATCCTCAGTCCGAGCGACCAAGGTATCGATCTTGAGGATTTCACTCTCACCCCGGTGCTGGCCGCCTCGCTTGCCTCCAAAATCGGCTGGACCGACGCGGAGCGCGCTTGGCTGCTCGACCAAGCCACCGCCCCACGCACTCTCGATAAAATCGCGCTGGCGCTCACGGAAAAGCGCATGGCGGACGATCCCGAAACCTCCGCCAAGGCCGCCGCGCCCGACATCGCCCCAGGCGAGATCGTGCGAGCCCTTCGTCCGGAAACCCACGGCCTCTTGCTGATCTATCCTTTAGTTCAACCCGACTTGATTCCGGAAAAGAAGAGTAAGACGGGTGTCGTCGTGTCGGTGGCGGAGCCCATGGCCGGCATGGACCCGGCCGGGCCCCCTTCCGTCGGCTTTGCCATCAGTTTCCCAGCGAGCGAGTCGGCCGCCCGGGTGGAGTATCAGGTGAACAAACGCTGGGATCGCGGATTGCAGGAGGACTGGTCGGATGACGATTGATGCGCAATGGACAGCCTTGGAGGCCGAGTCTCTCGGCCTCGCGGACGACGCTTGGCGGCTGCGGCTCGCGCGGCCGGTCGGCGGCCACCCGCTCTTCGCCGCCGTCTCAGGCGGGCGGCGCGCGCTACTTCTCCGCGTGGTCGCTTCCGCCATCCCACCGCGCTCTTTCTGGCCCGCTTGCACCGGCCTCGACGTGCTTTCGGTCGCCCTCGACGGCCACGCCTATCTCGGCGTGATGCTGAAGGAGCCGCGTTTCGCCGATGTCTTCTCAGCCCTGGCCGAGGATCTCGCCCGTCGAATCGACGCGGCCGAGCCGGGTCCCGCCACCGCCGTCAGCGTGTTTCTCGGCCAGCTCCGCCGCTGGCAGCGCTTCCTGGCCAGCAAGGCCGAGGGCTTAACCCCTGCGGAACAGCGCGGACTCTGGGGTGAACTTCACTTGCTCCAAACCCTGCTCCTGCCCGCGCTCGGCTCGTCCACAGCGCTGGCGGGCTGGAAAGGCCCGGAAGGAGCGCATCAGGATTTTCAATACGCGTCCGCATGGATCGAGGTGAAGACCACGCTGGCCAAGCAGCCTCAGTCCGTCCGCATCACCAGCGAGCGCCAGCTCGACGACACGCATGGGCCCGCCCTCTTTCTCCATGTGTTCGCGCTGGAAGCACAGGCCGACGGGGCGGACACCTTGCCCGCCCGCGTAGCCGCGGTGCGCGCCGCCCTGACCACGTCGTCCGCCGCACGCGAGGTTTTCGAGGACGGGCTGCTCGCCGCCGGCTACCGCGACCTCGACGCGCCGCGCTACGCTGCGGCCGGCTACGCGGTGCGGCGGGCGGACACATTTTGCGTCGCCCCCGGTTTTCCCCGCGTCGTCGAAGGCGCGCTGCCGGCCGGGGTGGGCGACGTTTCCTACGCTCTCGATCTCATCGCTTGTGCCCACTACGCCACAACGACTGACGCCCTCGTCGAAATTTTGGTCCGGCCGATTCCTCCTTCCGGCAACACCTGACCACCTCGCCACCATGCCCGACGAGCCTTCCCGCCTCGAACTCTTCGCCGAACACCTGAAACAAGAGGTCCGCATCAAATGCGAACCCGACACCGGCACGCCGCCGCTGTTGTCGGAAGCGTTCACCGACGTCGTCATCGAACGCTTGATCGAGCACAACGAGGCCGGCGACTCCGCGCTCTGCGCTTGGGAAGATCCAGGACGCGGGAAAATCCCGGCCGCGAAACTGAGCGCCTGGTCGCTCTCCGGCGATGGCGCCACGCTGGATCTGTTCGTCTCGCTCTACCATAACGACGACTCCCCTGCGGTCGTGACCCGCGCGGAGGCGGACCGGCATTTCAAGCTCTTGCGCGGCTTCCTGCGGCGCGCGCTCGACGGTTGGCACACCAAGCTCGAACCGGCCTTCCCGATCTTCGGGGCGATGAGCGCCATCCACCAGGCGAAGGATTCGCTCACGGCCGTGCGCCTGTTTTTCCTGACCGACGGCGTGGTGAAGGCCGGCGAAATCGAGCAGGAGCAGATGGACGATCTCGAACTGCGCTACGTGCTTTGGGATCTCGACAAGCTCAGCCGCCTCCAAGTGGGTGACCGCGAAGTCATCGCGCTGGATTTCGTCGAGGACTACAGCGGTCCCGTTCCGGCGCTGGAAACCGAGGCGAGCACTGGCGAATACCGGACCTACCTCGCGTTCTTGCCCGCGCCGGTGCTGGCGAAAATATACGGTCAGCACGGCCAGCGCCTGCTCGAACGCAACGTCCGCGCTTTCCTCTCGGCGAAAGGCAAAATCAACAAGGGCCTGCAACAGACGCTCAAGGATACGCCGCACCGCTTCCTCGCCTACAACAACGGCCTGTGTTGCACGGCGGCCTCGGTCGAGGTCGAGCAGAAGCAGGACGGACACGCGCTGCTCAAAGCCGTAAGAGATTTTCAGATCGTCAACGGCGGCCAGACCACGGCCAGCATCTACCACGCGATGAAGCGCGAGGGCACGGACGTCTCCGGCGTGGTCGTGCAGGTAAAGCTCACCGTGCTGCGCGAACCGGAGCGCGTGGCCGACATCGTGCCGCTCATCTCGAAGTTCGCCAACAGCCAGAACAAGGTGAACGCCGCCGACTTCTCGGCCAACGGCAAGTTCCACCTCGAGATCGAGAAGCTCTCCCGGACCGTGTGGGCACCGGCGGCCAGTGGGCTGGATCGCGGCACGCACTGGTATTACGAGCGCGCCCGCGGCTCCTACGCCGACGATAAGCTCCGCCAAGGCACGAAGGCCCGGATTCGCGACTGGGAAAAACAAAACCCCGGCGCGCAGAAGTTCACCAAGACCGACCTCGCCAAATACGAACAGATCTGGGCCGGACAGCCGCATATCGCCTGTCGCGGCGCGGAGAAAAACTTCATCGCGCTTGCCCAGCGCCACGAGGACGAGGGCGAGCCGATGGTGGACGCCGCCTACTTCCGGCACCTCGTGGCGAAGATGATCCTTTTCAAGGCGACCGAACGCATCGTCACCGACCAGACCGGCGGCGAAATCCGCGCGCAGGTCGTCGCATACGCGATAGCCTGGCTCGCCGAGAAATCCGGACGTCGCATCGACCTCGGACAGATATGGGAAAAGCAAGCGGTGCCGGAGACGCTTAGACCCGCGATCGCCGCGGTGGCAAAAGCGGCCTACGACCATATCAAAGCCCAGCCCGGTATCTCGACCGAAGCGGCCAAGAAGGAAGACTGTTGGGAAAAATTTCAGCGTCTGCGTATCGAGCTCGACGCCGCGTGGGAAAAATCGCTCGGCCAACACGCCTTCGTCGCGCCCCGCAGCGACATGGAGGCGGTGGAGCTGGAGTGGGAACGCGTGCGGACCAAGTTCCTGAACGACACCCGCACGATCATGGGCATGGCAGTGCGCATGGGCAAAGACTACCCCGCGAATTCCGGCGGCTGGATCGTAAGCCAGGTTGCGGCCCTTGATTGGGAACGGCTCAAGATGAAGCCAGGCTTCGGCCCCAAGAAGCTGCGCGAAATCGTCGAGCTGTTCACCTTGGCCTCGACTCGGTTGCCACAAGCAAAATAGATCCCGACCTCCTCACTTCGGCGCCAGCCGCGGATGCTTTTCCCGCAGCCACGCATCGACCTCCGCCTGCAACTCGCGGCCGAAGGCTATCAGCTCCTCCGCCTCGGCCTTCGACGCGCCGCCCACGTAATCGTATTCCACCGTGTTTCGTTTCTGGCGGCAGCCATCGAGGTAGTCGGCGTCGCCTTGGCGATGTGCCCCGAGAATGTGCGGCAGCGCGGACAAAACGCGGAAATGAGCGAGCTGTCCCTTGGCCGGTTTGTAGCCCTCGGCGTAGAGCAGGATCGTGCAGAGCTTCAGCGCCGCGTTGTAGGCGATGCCGTATTGCCAGTCGTGCGAAATGCCGCCGGAGGCCGCGTCCTTCAGGCGCGCTCCGCGATTAACCACAGGTCCCGGATTTCTTCAGGACTGGTCTGGTGGCGTTGCAGCCAGCCGGCGCTGAGCCAAGTCGGCAAACTCATGGTCGTCTCCCACGATGAAGAGCTTCGGTTTCGCCATCACGTCACCCAAAAAATGATCCCGCTTCGCCAGCCGGCCGAAAAACTCGTCGGCGGTGAAAAAGTGCGGATTTATCTCCCTCGCCAAAGACTCGCTCGCGCGCCGCAACCCCGAGGCCGCTTGGCGGTGCGTCGCGGCCCCGATCACCATCAAATCCACATCGCTCGCCGCCGTCTCGGTTCCGGCCGCGATGGAGCCAAACACGAAGGCGTGCTCCACTTTCGCGCCCTTCAGCGCCTCGACGAGCACGTCCCGCAGGCCACCGGTCTTGAGCACGATGCTCCGCAATTCGGGATAAAGCGGATGCCCCTTGTTCACCTCATAGTAGCGCCGGTTCCCGTCCTTGATCGTGTGCAGCAACTCCAAGCGAACCAGCTTCTCCAACTCTTCTTCCACGGAGCGGCCCGCAAAATCGAAGTGCGCGATGATTTCCGCCCGATACAGGCGGCCCGAGGACGGACCGAAAAACAGACGAAACAAGGCCGACCGGATTTCGGAGAGAAAAAGCTGGGATAGAAGATCCATACCAGGTTTTACCTGGCAATACCCTGGTTTTACCTGGCCCCCATGCGCAAGCCTCGATTTTCGAAGCATTCGCGCTTTCGTGAAACCATGACCGACATCCTCACCCAGGCCCAACGCTCCGCGCTCATGGCCAAGGTGAAGGGCTCGGGCAACGCCTCGACCGAACTACGTCTCGTCGCTGTTTTTGGCGCGTTCGGCGTCACCGGCTGGCGGCGCGGAGCGGTCATCGGCGCCGCGGCCGGTCGATCCACGAAAGCGCTCCGCGCTTCCGCTACGTCCAAGGCCCTGCCCGTAGCGGAACGAGGGACTCGTTTCGCCACC
>JACCEA010607638.1_pt1 | contig 17564 bp, 16 predicted proteins | sample 7449851 | NCBI WGS metagenome assembly JACCEA01 (sample SAMN15323453, study PRJNA562643) | freshwater metagenome | isolation source: river surface water | place: USA:Blue River Watershed | collected 2017-08-18
ATACGATTCAATTTTATCATGAGGAAATGAATTTCAGGTTATTGGCTTCAACTGACATTTGTGCAGATACCTCCAATGATGTCACCTTCAAATTAGCTGATACGTGTTTCTTTGTGCATATTGACACGTTAATAGTATATGATTCTATTTTTCATCTAGTCTTTGATACAACCAAAGTGACTATATGGGATACAGGTTATTTTAAGGTGTACGATACCATCACCACTGAATATGTTGATACCATTTGGTTAAAAGTCAATTACTACGACACCACCTATGTGAGTGTATTTGATACTACGTATATTTCGGTTGAAGATACTTTGCACTTCACCATCCCTTTATCGGGAAGTTCTCCAATTATCACATCAGATATTGAAATTTTCCCCAATCCCACATCAGACAAACTACTGATTAAAATTGGTAGTTTTCTAGATTTCTTGGGATATAAAATTGAAGTCCGAGATATAGGAGGAAAGCTCTTAGAGTCGACCACAATTAACAACCCGACAATTTCATTTAATGTATTAGAGTGGAATGTAAGTTCAGGTATGTATTATTTATCAATCAAGGATCTAAAGAATAAAATAGTGGTAGTTAAGAAGATAGTAATTGATGTGAAGTAATGTGTGCGTAAGCTCCCCACCCCCCAAAAAGAGTTTGTTTTATAACTTAAACGTGTCTAACCACTAAAATTGTATCAACCCAAAGTAAAGTTTATGCAAATTTTCAGAATCGGAAAATACTTATATTTATTAAGTAGTGCATGAAGCAGATAGAGTGTCTAAGCCGGATGCCTATGCATTTACTTTGATCATGTACAGTTTGGAAATTCTTCATTCCAGTAAGGGATGAGACTTTCTGCTAATAGTGGAATACCAATAGTAACACCGGTGGGCACAATTTTGGAATATTATTTAGAAAATATTAAAACAAAAAATAGAAGATGGAAATGCAGATCAAACTAATAAAAATGATTATAATGAAATGGTTGAAATGGATATTCAACAATAAAGTGAATAAAATATGCTATGTAATAACTATAATTTTAATGACTCTTAGTTGCAATAAAAATCAGAGATTTCTAGAGCTAGACCAATCAACTCTACGAGCGTTTAAACAATTTAAAGGAATAGGGTACAAGGATAGTGTGTTTAAGATAAATGGGATTAAATTACAAGAATTTTCATTTGGTAATGGATTAAAAGAGTTTGACATTTTGTTAGGGGTTACTAGAGACAAAACATTTTTCTGTTCTAAAAATAATCGCTCAAAACTGTTCGTTTTATTTGATAAGAATATAAATTCTAAGAATCATTTCGTAATACCTTTAAACTTGACAACAAAATTGAATGTTGAATCAATTGAAAGAATTCACCGAAATAATAGCAATGAAGAAATATATATGTCGAAATTCTATTTATCTCATCGGGTAAACCCATTTCATTACATTAGTGATACCATAATTATGAAATATAATTTCGAAAATGGAATATTAGGAATTGAAGACAAGTCATATTTCAGTAATTTGGACTATGACTTTTGGTTTTATCCTAGTTTTAATTATCGATTAACGCAAAGGGACAGTAATTGTTTGTCTATTTAAAGATAAATTTTTAGTATGTGTAAGCTCCCCCAAAAAAGGAGGCATTTATTACGGTGAATGGCAAAAATTAGGGCATAAAAAGAAAAAATAATTTTAACTATATGGGAGATGTAAACCTCACAATCAATTATTGGGTAATAGCCATTTTTTTTATGCTTTTTTTAAGGTTATATTTTTATAAACGGAATTTATTTAGCTTAATAAATTTATTAACTTATGTATTCTATTCAACCTTATATATTTGTCAGTCGGAAAATAAATTATTCTCTTTATTTCAAATGATTTTATTGCACTTAGTAATCAGTACATTTCACCTATTATTTACTTTGATTGTACAAGTAATAATAAAGAGAAAAGTATGCTAATACAACATATAATCGCTTCACAAATTTAGCACATAAAAATCACTTTGTATTTGCGTGAGGGATAATAGCGGATACCCCACAGTGAGGCACAAGCGAGGAATAAAATAGATCAATTTTTTAAACAGATTAGGTCTGCATAAATTTATTGAAGAAATGAGAACCAAAAGATCATATAGTGCTGTGGATTGATTATAGATTATACAAGATTCACAGCAGGAAGGCCAGAAGGTAACATGTCGTAAGTATTGAACCATCACTTTTTATTAGATGGAAGAAGAAGTATTTAGAAAAAGGGGCTTTGTAAGTTCCTAAAAAAGAGTTTATTTTAAAATTCAAACGGGTTTAAGCATTTAAATTGTTCCACTGAAGCTTTTCAATTAAAAAACACCAGAATCCGTGAATTTTACCAATTTTAGTAATGGTTTTTTGGTTAACTTGCTGAAAACAAACCGATATGCGCATCCCCCGAAACCCAAAACAATACGAACTAACCAACCATTTGGGCAATGTATTGTCGACGGTATTGGACCGCAAAACCCCAATCACCACAACCGGCGGATCCGGCAGCAGTACAACGATAACCCATTACGAAGGCGATGTGGTATTTGCCACCGATTATTATCCGTTCGGCAGTCCCATGTCGTGGTCAACCCCAGATTCAAGCAGCGGCAGAATGTATACAGGTGGTGGGTATAGGTATGGGTTTAATGGTAAAGAAAAAGATGATAAGATGGTCTCAAATTACTATGACTTTGGAGCGAGAATTTACGATGCTCGAATTGGTAGGTGGTTAAGTGTGGATGCACTTACTTGTAAATTTCCAGAATTTAGTCCTTATTATGCTTTAAGTAACAACCCAATTATAACTATTGATAGAGATGGAAACGAAGGAATATTATCAGGTTCAGGCACAAAAACAGACCCATATATCATCACAGCTCATTATGCATATGTTGAAGGGAGTTTGAATGAAATAGAATTAAAAGCTTTGAATTCAACAATAGCAACGTTTAATAATGATGGAAAGGCAAGAAAAACTAAGGATTTGGATGGTAACCCTATTTACGTTAAATTTCAACTTTCTGCTTTTGGTTTGCCTGAAAATACAGTTTTAAATAATGATACCAAATATGAATTGAGGTATCAAAAAGAATATTGGTTTGTTGATGTAAATGGGTTTCAAAGATCTTCGCTTAATTTTATAATTAAAGAAGATGATCCTAATGCAAATGATGAAAAAATCGTTGGACATACTACAGGAAGAATAATTACAATACCAATTAAAAATATGCAAGATACACGTGAGAAAATTCATATTTGGAATCAAAAAAATGCTGAACCACCGATTGATGAACCAGATTATACAATGGCTATTATTTACAGATCAATGCTCCTCCATGAAATATTGCATACTTTAGGCTTAAATGATAATCAAATTTATAGAAAAAACAATGAAAACATTTATATTCAAACTCGCATTTCTAATTTGTAATTGTAATTTATTTTCTCAATGTATAGTTAAACCAAAACAAATTGTAGAAATAGACCAACTCTTTACTAACTATAGGACGGAAATTGGCAAAAGAGACAATACTATTGATATTCTAAAAAGTAAAAATGATTCATTAACGAATACTTATAAATGGCTTATAAAACAGGCACTTACTACTTTAAGTTTCAATTTAGGCAAGTCAAATTATCCTAGTACAGCCATTTTAGAAAGTAATCAGATTAAAGTTTTTACATCTTCGAAGGTTTATTACAACGACTCAGAGTCCATAGCGGCTATTCATAAACGGAACAAAATTAATAATGTTGAAAATTTAACTGAGAAGGAATTATTACATTATCAGAATCAAAAAGGCTTTATTTTTGATGATAGTGAACATCCATTGTATTCACAACATTCTTTGTTTGAAGGTTTTAATTTTGCCGACAAAACACCTATTGACACAATTCAGTCTAGAATTAATATAAAAATTAATAACATTTACTTTTCAAATGATTATTCAATCCAAGAGAATAATAGAATTTTTAATATAATTTACAATAACGAATCATATATAGAAAACCAAGACAAAATAAGGTGTTCGACAAAACCATTGGAACACTTAATTTATAGACCAGGTTTATCAGTAAAGGATAAAACAATTTATTCGGAAGTGGAAATAACGCATATAGTATTTCAAAATGATTTTAAGTATGCTCAAATTTTTTATAACTATTATTACTATTATGGTTTTTTTGTATTTGATTTAATAAACAAAAAATTAGTTTTTGATTATAAAGAATTACATATTGATTATAGGTAAAATTTTGTAAAATTATAAACCTACCTAAAGACAAATGGCATTGGAAATCTTGTTGTATGTGCCACACAATAGGGTGTGATTCAATTTTTAAACGGGTCTAAATGTTAATTTATTTTTAGTGAATTTTGTAAATTACTAAAAAATCCAAAAACCGTGAATTTTACCAATTTTAGTAATGATTTTTTGATTAACTTGCTAAAAACAAACCGCTATGCGCATCCCCCGAAACCCAAAACAATACGAACTAACCAACCATTTGGGTAATGTATTGTCGACGGTATTGGACCGCAAAACCCCAATTACCGCAACGGGTGGATCCGGCAGCAGTACAACGATAACCCACTACGAAGGCGATGTGGTATTTGCCAACGATTATTATCCGTTCGGCAGTCCGAGGTCGTGGTCAACCCCAGATTCAAGTGGCGGCCGAATGTATTCAGGGGCTGGGTATCGGTATGGGTTTAATGGGCAGGAGAAAGATGATGAAATTAAGGGCGAAAGTAACAGCTTGAATTTCAATTACAGGGTTTACGACCCAAGACTCGGACGCTTTTTAAGTGTCGACCCACTTGCTCATGATTATCCTTGGAATAGCCCCTATTCTTTTGCCGAGAATGACGTTATTCGAGCTATTGATTTTGTAGGTTTAGAGAAATGGATTAATAATCAAAGTCAGTTAGTTTACGGACCATATTCACTTGAATATGTTGACCAAAGTGGTATAAAGCATTTGCAATATGTTATACAGTCAGATAAGTTAGTGGAGGTTATAGAGAATGCTCAAACAACACATACCCCATTAAAGCCCATTAAATATGAAAAAATTAAGTAAACATGTTTTATTGATTTTAGTTGTGCTTTTGGTGTATTGTCAAGAAAATGACACAAAAAAAATCATTTATACTGACTCAAAAAATATCATTAATAAAGATGAAGTATTATTGATGATTGAAAATTTGTTAAAATATGATGACACAAATATGGGCCTCAATGCAATTTTCTATGCTTCAGAAAACTATACATTTATAAATTTGGAAGACTTAAATTCTCTAATACTTGAATCTCATTCGGGGGCTAAAAAAATGAGTTTATATCAAGATAAAGATTCTGTGTTTTTTGTAAAATATTTATCTATGTATCTGAAAGATAAATTTAATAAAAACACTATTGTAAAGCGTAATAGGAATTTGTATTTGTCTGATATTTGGTTGACTACGGATACAATTATATTCTACATAGGCAAACAGAACGTTGGTATAACCGAATTTTACTTTAGGAGAAAGGATCTAACAATAATTAAAGATTCCCAAATTATATTTTTTTGAGGTAGATGGATAGCAAGATCAATTATTCAATAACATTTGATTGAAAGTGAATCTTACTGTTTTGATTTGGATTATTTTGATTTAATTAAACCGCGCTACAATTTTTCAATTCAATCGATCAACTCAAATTAACAATAGTTTTTATGGTGTTGCTGTAAGCTCCCCCGGAAAACTATTGATCTCTCAATAATATTACTTCAAATCCATGGCGGTGGAGCCCATCAAATAACCTTCAGTGAATACTTCAACGGTGTATTTACCTGGAGTTAATTTCTTGGTTGGCTTCCAAATTGTTGCTGGAATTTGCTTGGTTTCATTTTCAAATACTACCACTGTTTTGTACGAGTATTTAGTGGATTTTCCATCCGCTAAATCAGCAACTCCACCTTGACCATCGTTCATCAATGTTACACCTTCTGGTCCAGTGATTTTTACAAATACTGTGCGTTCGCCTTTTTCAGCAACGTTGTTTTCGTTGATGTTGAAGCTGATGCGCAATGCCTCAACGCCACGTGCTTTTAATGTGTTGGTTTCTTTGCGCGTTAATAATTGCTTTTTCAACGCTTCCACACGGATTTCAGAAGTGCTTAAACGCGCAGCTAAACTTTTTAATTTTCTGCCTTCAGCCGATAATTTATTGTTCTCACTGTATAAATCTTGGTTTACCGTTCTTAAACTATCGTTGTTGCTGCGCAACAAACTATTTTCTTGTTCCAATGCAGCCAATTTTTTGGAAAATTGTGCAATCTTGGAATTTAACTCGTCTACCAACATCTGATTGTTCTTGTCGTTTTTCTTCAATAAGAATGTTAAACGCGCAATTTCACTTTTGCGTTTATTCAACTCATCCGACATCTGAAGGTTGTTTTCAGCCATAGCCGCTGAATCAGCGCGGAACTGTTCTAACAATTGTTCTGCTGCACTCAACGCTTTTTCTTTTTCCGACAAACTTCCTTCCAACTTGGTTTTTTCAGCACTTAAGCCTTCTTTTTCAGTTTTACCGGATTGCCATAAATAGAAAAGGCCTAAGTTGAAAACCAATAAAATTAGAATCAGTACGTAAAGGATGGAGCGGTTGTTTCTCTCTTGTGTGGTCATTTCTTTTATTTTTTTGTCGTTAATGTATTTTTCCTACTCTGAATTTATTCAAATTTCTAAGGGTTTTGGATATTATCCCTAAGAAAAAATGTAATTTTACACCTTTCTTCACAAAAATGCAAATTGAATCGTTATTACCTGGATTATTATTGATAAAACCCAGAGTGTTTGAAGATCATAGAGGACATTTCTTTGAAAGCTTTAGGGAAGATGTTTTTCAACAACATGCACCGGGAGTCAAATTTGTTCAAGACAACCAAAGTTTATCCAACAAAGGAATTTTACGCGGATTGCATTTCCAAATAGCACCCCATGCACAAGGTAAATTGGTTCGAGTTATTAAGGGAGCCGTTTTAGATGTTGCCCTCGATATTCGAAAAAGTTCTCCCACATACGGTCAGTTTGTTGCCGTTGAACTTAGTGGTACAAATTTTCAGATGATGTATATTCCACCTGGGTTTGCACACGGTTTTTTAACCTTAGAAGATCAAACCATTTTTGCTTACAAGTGCACCGACTATTACCATCCTGAGTCCGAAGGTGGTGTTCTTTGGAATTCGCCCGAATTAAATATCCCTTGGAACATTGAAAATCCTACCTTGTCGGCTAAAGATACCATTTTACCTCGTTTTTCGGAATTCGATTCGCCATTTGAATAATACCAGAAGCCATGAGCAACGAATCGAATTTACTTCCATTTATTTCCTCTGAAGGGGATACTAAACTTACGTTAAGTGAATTGCAACTTTCCGTAGATCAGTGGATTAAAACCATAGGCGTTCGCTATTTTTCGGAATTGACCAATACAGCCATTTTGATGGAGGAAGTAGGTGAGTTGGCTCGATTGATGGCTCGCACCTATGGAGATCAGTCGTTTAAATCCAACGAAGAGGGCAAGCAATTAGCCGATGAAATGGCCGACGTACTTTGGGTATTGGTCTGTTTGGCCAATCAAACCGGTGTGAATCTCACTGAGGCCGTTCAAAAGAATATAGAGAAAAAAACAAATCGCGACTCCGAAAGACACAAAAACAACGAAAAGCTGAAAAATTCAAAACCTTAAGCCGGTTATTTTGTTTCTGTAACAACTGAATTTTGTTAATTTTGTAGAAGGAATGTCTTAAAATTCAATCGTTTTGTGTAAGCTTTACATCGAATAAACTTGGACTTAACCATTGTTTTACAGGTATTTCGCATCTGTTGAATCCTATATGAATAAGACCGTCTACTTCAAAACAGACCACACAGCTTCAAACCAATAATTCGCAAGTTAAACACATACAACCCACTTAAAACCATTTAAATTGTCAGAATCATCCCTTCATAAACGAAAAACCGATCATATCGAATTGGCATTTCAATCACAATCTAGTGAAAATGATCATCGATTTTATTATGAACCCGTTTTGGGCGGAGATATTCGAACCACTCTATTACCCCAATTGACCATTGCAAATAAAACTTTGCAAGCCCCAATTTGGGTGAGTAGTATGACAGGCGGTGCCGAAAAAGCCAAATTGATTAACCAGAATCTGGCAAAAGCAGTTGCTCGTTATGGTTTGGGGATGGGATTGGGTTCTTGTCGTCCAGTTTTAGAACAAAAAGAAACGGCAGCCGATTTTGCGGTTAGGAAATTCATCGGAGATCAGCCATTGTTTGCCAACTTGGGAATAGCTCAATTGGAACAGTTGATCGCTGAAAATCAATTGAGTAGGGTGGATGAAATGATTAAGCAACTGGAGTCCGATGGTTTGATTATTCACGTGAATCCCCTTCAAGAGTGGTTTCAACCTGAAGGCGACCGCTATATACATCCCCCGATAGAAACCATTCAACGCGTCTTAGACCAAGCCAAGTATCCGGTAATGGTGAAAGAAGTGGGACAAGGAATGGGTCCCAAATCACTAAAAGCTTTACTGAAATTGCCCCTGGAAGCTTTGGATTACGGTGCTTTTGGAGGAACCAATTTTTCGTTGCTCGAAAATTTGAGAAGGGAAGATGTGCGCAAGGAATCTTGGGAATCGGCAACGAAAATTGGACATACAGCGGTAGAAATGACAGATTGGATTTCGGGTTGGGAAAATGAACCGATTGAGGTAAAAAACGTATTGGTTTCGGGTGGAATCAAAGGTTTTTTAGACGGATTTTACCACATGGAAAAATTGAATTCCCTAACGCAAAAACATCAAATTGGAGTGGGATATGCACAAGCAGCGTCGTTTTTGAAATACGCACTCTTAGGAGAAGAAGAATTGTTTGAATATATTGAAAGTCAATTGGATGGCCTAAGAATGGCACAAACCTACTTAACGATAAAAGCATGAAAAACGTTACACCTATATCCGGATTCAGTAAATTGAGTAAAGAAGCCAAAATGGAATGGCTTATTCAACATTTTACGGGAGAACCCGAAACCGCATTGAGCATGTTAAAAGGGTACTGGCATCAGCAACCCGAAGTTCAAAAATTACACGATGAATTCATTGAGAACACCATAAGTAACTACTATTTGCCTTTCGGTGTCGCTCCTAATTTTTTGATTAATAACGAGTTGTATGCGATTCCGTTGGCAATTGAAGAAAGTAGTGTGGTAGCAGCTGCGGCGAAAGCAGCAAACTTCTGGTTGGATAGAGGTGGATTTAAAGCCGAAGTTTTGGGTATGACCAAAATTGGACACGTACATTTTCTTTGGAATCACAGTGAAGCAACGTCGTTCGATTTGATTCAATTTTTTGAAGAGAATAAAACCCGATTTTTTGAAGCCACCCAAGATATTACCAAAAATATGCGTCAGCGTGGAGGTGGAATTTTGGGATTAGAATTAATCGACAAAACCGAAGCCGAAAACGATTATTATCAAATCGAAGTAAAATTCGATACACGCGACTCCATGGGCGCGAATTTCATCAATTCCTGTTTGGAAGCCATTGCAAAAGAATGGAAATCCATGGTTCAAGAATCATCCAATTTAGGGGATGTTACGATTGTGATGAGCATATTAAGTAACTTTACTCCGGAATGTGTGGTTCGTGCATCGGTTTCTTGTAAAATTGAAAACATCAATGAAGGCAGTGGAATTGGTAATCAGGAGTTTGCTGAAAAGTTTGTAAGAGCAATACGAATAGCAACGGTTGAACCCTATCGTGCAGTTACACACAACAAAGGCATCATGAACGGAATTGATTCTGTTATCATAGCAACAGGCAATGATTTTAGAGCAACGGAAGCGTGTGCGCATGCCTATGCCGCGAAAGATGGAAAATACACTTCATTGACTCACGCTGAAATTCGGGGTGATGAATTCCATTTTTGGTTGGAATTGCCGCTTTCCATTGGTACGGTGGGCGGAATCACGTCCTTGCACCCCATGGTAAAATTCGCACATGAATTGTTGGGATATCCTTCCGCAGAAGATTTGATGAAAATCATTGCTGTGGCGGGTTTGGCGCAGAATTTTAGTGCCGTTCGTTCATTGATCACTTCGGGGATTCAAAAAGGACACATGAAAATGCACCTGTTGAACATCCTCAATCAACTCGAAGCTACGGAAGATGAAAAGAAAATCATCGTGGAGTACTTCAAAGATAAAGTGGTGAGTTACAGCGCTACGGTTGAAGCCTTTTCTAAAGTTAGAGGCGGAGCATTGTCACTGAAATCCAATTGATGGCGTTATAAATTTCGGTAAATAGAAGTAAATAGAAACAAACAGAATAAGTAAGAATGCAATCGTATTATGCTCCTGGAAAGATACTTTTGGTGGGTGAATATGCCGTAACCAAAGGATTTGAGGGATTGGCAGTTCCGGTTAAAGCGGGACAATGGATGGATGTTTGGGAGTTTAATTCACCGGGGAATGCGGAAGATCGTTTGATTTTTAATGCATTGGATTTGCATGGCGCTACTTGGTTTTCAGAATCATTTGATATCGAATTTCTGAAGCGGAATTCCGCGAATGCTAGAATTTCTGAAGATTCCAAACAAACCGCGAATGCTGAGAATGCCAGTATTTCTAATGATTCCAAACAAACCGCGAATGCTGCAGAAATTTCCAACACTGAAGATTCTCCAAGCACAAACTCACCCACCGATTCAGAGGATTCTCATTTGCTGAAGGTACTTGCTTTGGTGGATCCAACATTTTGGAAACCAGGCAAATCGTACCGTTTTGAAACGCGTTTGGAATTTGATCGAAACAGTGGGTTGGGCAGCAGCAGTACGTTTATTGAACTCGTGTGCCGATATTTTAAGTTGGATCCCTTTCAGGTACAGGATAAGGTTTTCGGGGGAAGTGGATACGATGTAGCCATAGCAGCCGTGCAAAAGCCTTTGATTTATTGGCGAAATGAGCAAGGTGTTCATTTCCGCCAGTGGAAAGTAAATTCGGAATTAACCAAAGATTGGAAAGTGGTATTTCTTGGTAATAAAGTGAATTCCAGAACCAGTACTTCCCAAGTGAGCGATATGTTGGAAGATCTCTCCCGGGATGAGAATTATCGAATGCAAATTCAAAAAATCATTGAAATTGTGCGCGATGCCCAAGAGTTAATGGCCTTAGAAACTGGAATCGAAATGTACCAAATGTTCTTATCGCAGTTGTTGGGCATGGTAACGCCTTATACTTATTTCGGTGTGAAACCGTTGCCCAGAGGCGTGTGTAAATGGTTAGGAGCATGGGGCGGCGATATGTTATTGGTAAATTCCGTTGTTTGGGATGCCTATTATTCGCTATGGAACGGCTGTGAAGTAAAAAATTGGAATGACCTGGTGATCTCCAATTGAATGACGTGGTAATTTCAGAATAAATGACGTGGGAATTTCCGAATGAATGACCTGGTGATTTCCGAATGAAGCTACAGAGTAAAAACATACACTGAAGGAAAATTGAAATCTAGAGAAATACTCGATATAAAAAGAATGTCACAAAGTAATTTAGAACACAAAACAGTAACGTATCGTTGTCCAAGCAACATTGCATTGGTAAAATACTGGGGCAAGAAAGAAGGGGGAGTGCAATTGCCGGCAAATCCTTCTATTAGTTGGACGCTAAACGATTTATTTGCGGAAACTACCGTAATAGCGTCCCCCAAAAAAGGAGAAAATTCTCAGATTGAATTCTTTTTAGATGGAAAATCGAAGCCATCGTTTGAGCCTAAAATTCATACTTTTTTGCAAAGAATATCCTCCATTGTTCCTGCTGCTACTCAGTGGGATTTGAGAATTGAATCGAGCAATAATTTTCCTCACGGTGCGGGTATTGCGAGTTCTGCTGCAGGTTTTGGTGCTTTGGCGTTATGTATCGTGGATTTGGAGGGAATCCTGGAAACGGGAACTCCAGAATTTTATCAAAAAGTGAGTATTTGCGCACGCTTGGGATCAGGAAGTGCTTGTAGAAGTATGTTTGAAGGTGCCGGTGTTTGGGGCAAATTAAGTAGTATACCGGGAAGTTCAGATGAATATGCCATTGCGTTTCCGTTCAGTGTTAGTGAGAAATTGTTGCATTGGAAAGACGCAGTTCTGATTGTAGATGATGGCGAAAAAACAGTGAGCAGCACTCAAGGACACGATTTGTTGAAATCACATGCCTACGCTCAAGCTCGGTTCGAACAAGCGAATAAAAATCTTACGGAACTGTCGGAAGTATTGCAACAAGGTAATGTTTCCAGATTCGTGGAATTAATAGAATCGGAAGCCTTGCAATTGCACGCCATGATGATGTCGTCGATTCCTTATTACATGCTAATTCGTCCGAACACATTGGCTATAATTGAGTTAATTTGGAAAAAGCGCAGAGAAACCAATTGGGAAATGGCATTCACTTTAGATGCCGGCGCTAATGTTCATTTGTTGTATAATTCAAAACAAGAAGCCGATGTAATGAACTTTATTAACGCTGAATTGTTACCATATTGCAAAAACCAATTGTATCTTTGCAGTGCAATGGGTGGAGGCCCTACCAAAATAAACTAAAATGTCGTCGAAAGCTGTCTTGAAAGATTCCTTGTTTTATGCCAAAATATTATTGTTTGGGGAATACGGAATTATTGAGGATTCAATGGGATTGAGCATTCCATTTGAACACTTTCAAGGCCGTTTTGATGTAGCACCCACAGGTGCAGAAACCGAATCTCAAATCAAATCCAACCGCAACATTGTAAAGTATGTTAAACATTTAAAGGATATGCACTTCAACGGTGAATTACCCTTTAAAATGGATTTCGCACGCTTGGAATCCGATTTGGAAAGCGGGTTGTATTTTGATAGTAGCATACCTCAAGGATTTGGAGTAGGTTCCTCGGGGGCATTGGTTGCCGCCTTGTACAAGAACTACACCATACATCCTATCACGGCCGACGACGTAATGATCGAGGAGAACTTAGCTGAGTTAAAATCCAATTTGGCCATTATGGAAAGCTATTTCCACGGTAAAAGTTCGGGTTTAGATCCGTTGATTTGTTATTTGAATTTGCCTATTCTCATCAAAGGTAAAGGCAGTTTAGATACCGTAGGAATTCCGGTGGAAAATGCCCACAGTAAGGGGGCTATTTTCTTGATGAATTCTGGATCCCCCGGAAAAACCAAAGGAATGGTGGAAATTTTCTTGGAACGTTTGAAAGAAGAAGGTTTCCGCAATATGGTGAAAACCGAATTAAAAAAACACAACGATCACGCCGTAAAACATTTCCTTAAAGGTGAAGTGAAACCATTATTGGAAAATGTGAAAGCGCTTTCTACTCTCTTTTTAAACAATTTTCAACCCATGATTCCCCAAAAATTCGAAGACGTTTGGAGAAAAGGAATTGAAACCAATTGTTATTACTTGAAACTCTGCGGCAGCGGCGGTGGAGGTTTTATTCTGGGCTTTACCGAAGATATTGATCGTGCAAAAGAAATGTTAAAAGGACATAACTTGCAGGTCATATACAAAATGTAATGTCGCCCATACAGCAGCAACGAATTATACGTTTTTTATTTTTTCTGGGAATTGTGCGCTGGTACAATATTCTACTTGTTTTGTTGGCTCAATACATTACCGCTTTCTACATTCACCTAAGTCGATACCGCGATTATTTACTTTTTGGGAATTACATGCATGGTCGTCATGTGAAATTGCAGCCGCCCAGTGATTATTCCATCCTTCAACGATTAAAATGGTTGAGTTTGGATTTTGTTTCCGATGCTACACTGCATTTTATGGCCTTTGCAACCGTGTTTACGGTTGCTTCTGCATTCATTATCAATTACTTTTACGATGTAGATAAAGATTTGGTCAACCGACCCAATATGGCCATTATGGGACAAGCTGTCGGTACCCGTCATTTGGCTAACTTTTATGTTTTATTCAATTCCATCGGGTTGTTTTTTGCGTATTTGGCATCGTTTAAAATACTTCTATTCTTTATAGGATTTCAATTTTTGTGCTGGTTTTATTCGCATAAATTGCAAAAAATACCCTTTGTACGTGAAATTTCATCGTCCTTACTCACCTTGTTGCCGTTGTTGGGTGCTTGGTTGCACATGGGGTATGCCGATTGGGATTTGATCTATTTCTTTTCCGCATTATGGGTCGTTTTGTTCAATAAAGACGTTTTGAAAGATTTGTTGGGACATCGCGGCAACCTAATTTTCGGTTACAAAACAGCGGTGGTGATGGTAGGTAGGAGCATGGCATCTTTCGGTTTTGTGATGCTCAATGCGGGTGTTGTTGCGTTTTTCTTCATCAGTCAATGGATTTTAGCCATAGGCTTTGCCAAAGAAAACCCGGCGGATTTATCGTGGGTTCAAGTGTTTACGTCGAGTTGTTTAATCGGTAGTTCATCGGTATCGGTTTTGGCATCTTGGATGATTTCCTGGTCCACCATGAAGCAATCTGAATCGTGGATTCGATGGATGTTGCGTTTGCAAAAAGCCGTTTTGGTATATCACATTGCCGGAATTGTACTGGTGCTCATTCGATATGCTGTGAAGTATCAGATTTTAATTTTGTGAAGCTTCACCTCGATTCAGTAACTTTGCTTTGTGTCTGAACGCGTCACCTTATTCGCCACCGTACTTTTACCGTTACCCTTACCCAAATTGTACACCTATCGTGTGCCGTTTGAGTGGAATGAGTTTATTGTCCCTGGTTTGCGTGTAGCTGTTGGATTTGGAGTAAAAAAGGTGTATTCAGGCATAGTTTGGGAATTATCAGAACAGCCGCCTGTGGGTTATCAAGCCAGTTACATCCTGGAAATATTAGACGATCAACCCATTGTTTCAGCCCAGCAAATGCAATTTTGGAATTGGATTTCCCAGTATTATATGTCTTTTTTGGGGGATGTTCTTTCGGTTGCACTTCCTGCAGGTTACCGGGTTCAATCGACCACTAAAATTACCTTGCATCCAGAATTTCAACCCGATGATTTGCCCGTACTCGACGATAAGGAAAACCAAATTCTGGCCTTATTAATTCAAGAAAAAACCATTACCGTAGATCAAGTGCAACAATTGCTGAATCAAAAGTCAGTAATGAAACACATCAAATCTATGTATATGAAAGGTGTGCTTTCCATGCACGAGGAACTCCGAGAGAATTACAAACCCAAAATTGTGGAAATGCTGGAGTTTTCGGCATTGTGGGACGATTCCGATGAAGCCAATACATTGTTGAATTCCCTCGAAAAAAAAGCACCCAAACAGTTCACCGCAATGATGCATCTGTTGGGAAAAGGTCGCAAATTAATGGAATTGAAATCAGCATTAGAAAGCACTGAAATTGGACGAGAAACGCTGAGGCAGTTAGAAAAAAAGGGGGCTATACATTTATTTAAGCAGCGTACCGAAAACTTAATTATTGGCGAATCATTGGGCGAGAAATTGCATTTAACTCCCGCGCAAGAAATTGCATCCCAAGAAATTGAAAAAGGATTTAAAGAAAATAAACACGTACTTCTTTATGGAGTAACCGGATCGGGTAAAACCTTGCTATACTTGGATTTTGCAGAAAAAATAGTACAGCAAGGAAAGCAAGTTTTGTTCCTGGTTCCCGAGGTGGCTCTTACCGAAAATCTGGTTGATCGCGTTCGTAAAAATATCAGTGTGGAAGTAGGTGTGTGGCATCATTATTATTCCACATCTGAACGAACCGAACTCTATGAAAAGGTCCGAAAAAGAGAAATAAATTTCGTGATTGGTACCCGCAGCGCGCTTTTTGCACCCTTCGTGGAATTGGGATTGATTGTAGTCGACGAAGAACATGAACCCGGCTACAAACAGTTCGAAAAACGTCCATTATTTCATGCGCGCGATGCCGCTTTTTACTTGGCCAAACAGCATCAGGCCCATGTTTTAATGGGTTCAGCAACACCGAGTTATGAAATGTGGCATTTGGCCGAAAAGCGACAAATACACAAAGTGGTACTCAAGCAGCGTTATGAACAACGCGATTTTGCAATGTGGCAATGGTTGAATATCAAGGAATTGAAAAAACAGAACCGGATGGAAGGACTGTTTTCGGATCCCATGATAGAAACGTTAACCGAATCGCTATCCAAGAAACATAAAATCATTGTTTATCACAATCGCAAGGGATATGCGCCCTATATTCAGTGCTCGCTGTGCGGACATACCACGGATTGCATTCAATGCGATATTTCATTAACCTATTATAAAAGTTCCAACAACCAACGTTGCGGTTACTGCGGTTTCCAACAGAGCTTGCCGAAAGTTTGTCCCGGTTGTGGGGGAAATGATTTCACCATGAAAGGTTCTGGTACAGAGAAAATGGTGGAAGAGTTGGGTATTTTGTTTCCAACGGCTCGAATTGCTCGTTTTGATCAACAGAGCATCAAAAAAAGAAGCGATTTCCAGAAAATTATCAATGATTTTCATCACGGGAACATTGATATTTTGGTGGGAACTCAATTGTTGGCCAAGGGAATTGATTTCGAAGATGTTTCGCTAATTGCAGTTCCAGATGGCGACATTTCGTTGAACATTCCAGATTTCCGAAGCAATGAACGCGCCTTTCAGCAATTGTATCAATTGGCTGGCAGAGCGGGTAGAGGAAAGGTGTACGGTCAAATTGTGGTTCAAACCTATAAAACGGAGCACCCGGTATTTGAGTTTCTTCAAGCCGATGATTACGAGGGACTAGCAGAGCAGGAATTGGAATCCAGAAAAACATTTGAATATCCACCATTTGGACGATTGATAGAGATTTATGTCCGTCACAAAGAGGAGCAGTCGGCCATTACTGCGGCGATGGTTTTCAATAATTTGTTGCGTCCTGTTGTAGGGGAGCGTTTGTTGGGACCCATTACGCCTTCAGTTTCCAAAATAAAAAATCAGTATATTCAGCAGTTTTTGATCAAGTTTGATTCGGAAAAATACAATGCGGCTAAGGTGAAGGTTTTCTTATTGCAGCAGAAAGATCGATTGTTACAGATGGACGGCATGAATGGAGTGGTGGTAGATTTCGTGGTGGATCCTTGATTTTAGGGTACGATCCATTTTTTAGGTTTCGGGGGATGTTCATTCATAGCGAATAATGGTGCATTTATTGGGTAGTTGAGCAGGGGTTGATAAAATTCCGTATTTTTGTAATTAATTGAATATGGAAACTGAAGTTCTAGAAACCACGCAAACCAATGTTGATTTCCTTCCCCTAAACGGAACCGATCATATCGAGTTTTATGTAGGAAACGCAAAACAAAGTGCTTACTATTATCAAATGGCATGGGGCTATAAATTGGTAGCTTATGCAGGTCCTGAAACTGGATTGCGCGATCGTGCAAGTTATGTTTTGGAACAAGGGAAAATCCGATTGGTATTGACTACGGCCATGTCGCCCGATTCAGAAATTGCTCAACACCAGGTTAAACAC
>JACCEA012379279.1_pt1 | contig 17552 bp, 17 predicted proteins | sample 7449851 | NCBI WGS metagenome assembly JACCEA01 (sample SAMN15323453, study PRJNA562643) | freshwater metagenome | isolation source: river surface water | place: USA:Blue River Watershed | collected 2017-08-18
AAAGCGGTAGATTCTTTGGATTCTCTGCTATTTCTGGCGTTTTGCTTAATTTCCCTCTCTATTATAGTATCCCTTTTACTCTGATCCTGCAAAGCATTAATCGAATCAAATTCGAGGCTGTAGCTAGGTTCATCGCTTAACTCCATCATCGCTTCAAGACCTTTTCTTCTTTTACGCTCTGCTTCTTTCAAACTACGTAGATACAAAAATAGGTCATCGTCTATCTCTTCACTGCAATCACACAGTCAGAATTATATCGATTACAATCGAATGATTTATCGTTCTCACTTACGCTAAAGACAATGTCTCGATTACTTCCTCAAATAAATTCTTGTCAACAACACGGGAGAGAATTAAATTTACTTTTAATCTTGATCGAGATTTTCGTTCTGCAGAAATGAAACCCGTAAGCATAGCATTTATTCTTTCTAGTCGTTGCACTTCCTCATCTGTTTTCAAATTTCCTGAGTTGATGATTTCACCATATACATTTTCGTATTTTCTACCATTGCATAACCAGTGGGCACGATCAATCAAAAAGCTTGGTTTCAAATTAGTTAATTCTCCCATTTCATCAATTGCCATTAGAATACTAATAGTTTCTCGGATTTCATCTTCGATGCTTTTAGCTTCAGTTTCATTATCATTGTGATCGTCTTCTTCAAGTTCAACAGATTCTTCCTCTTCCATATCTTCTTCTCCTGGCTCTGAGTTTGGCAATAGGATATTCGCTATTTCGTCGTTTTCTGGGTATAGAGGAGAAGGTTTATAGCAAGGTTTCTCTGTCTTTTTATTATCGACTTCATCATTCCCAAGGTTTGCTCCATGGCGATGAGACACTGCAGGTTCAACAATAACCTGTCCGTCAACCGTTGATAAGTCGGTACTATATTCTAAATCAAGTTTTGGAGGACGAGGGAGGGAGAACAAATCCAAAAGCATTTTTTCTCTGTCCTCCTCACTATGAAGCATCCTTAGGTCACTCTTACAGCAATCCTTGCAGAAAATGCCATCTGGACATTGCAACCGTCTTTTCAATGGTTGCGAGCCAATTCTCCATCCACAAGATACACTACAAAAGATAAATAATGATAGTATTATTACTGCGATTTTCATACTCCACTAGCTATATTTATCATTTGAGATGATGGTTTTGGTTTCTAAAAATTGGGGGATACGGAGAGTTGCAATAGAATATCATGCTACCCAAAGCGCCTACTCACTTTTGGATTTGTAGTAGATGCTGATACAGCAACAACCTTTCTTTGTTTTTCTTATTGTAGTTTCCTTGTTTCCGTCCCCATTCTGGATTTGGATTGATTTTTTTTACAGATTCATTCCATACATACAAGTTCAAGTGCTATGTGCGGGCGCATCAGGCCTCAGCAGACAAGGAGCAGCAGGCAAGAGTGCGGCCGCAGAGCGCGCAGCAGGCCCAAACACGAGCAAAAGCATAATTTGGAATTGGTATTAATTCATAAAATAAAGGCCTCGTTTTACATTTCGAGTAGATGCCTTTGATCTTGCATACCTGCGTGACGTATTGTCACCATGCTTCCCATTGAGCCCAACCACTTCCCCTTGGATTCATGCTATCTATTAGTATTGGAGTGAAGCTCTCAACTCCATACATTTTTGTAATTATCACATTTGCTTGGATACTTATAGCTGAAACCATGCTCGTAAGATCATTCAGAAAATTCTGTCATCCAAAGTTTGGATTCCATCTATTCTTAGGCAGAAATGCTAATTTGAGGGCAATTGTTGGAATAACGCAGAATATGAATTTGGCACTTGACAATAATGTACAGTCCAAATTTACATTAGAACATTATCAATCCATCGGATCGATTGATATGTGTGGTGCACATATTGAAGTGGTGTCATCTAAAGATTCGTTAAATCTCTCCCAGTTATGGTCACATTCGGATGAAGGTAGTCTCGGTGAAGTTTACAAGAACGAAATTGCGTCTGTGGATGGTTCAAGTGAGAATGCATTGAATGATTTCATTGCAGGCAGGGTTGCTGTGCGTCGTTGTTTTGGGCACTTCAATTACAAAGAGGCGTTGAAATGGCACATGCCTAGAGCAAGCAAACAAAGCCCAATAATATTGCCGCCTGGTTGGATAGGCTCCATATCTCATAAAGATCGTATCGCGGTTGCAGGTCTCAAGGAGAATAAGAGAAGCACAAGTAATTTTGGTATTGATATTGAGAAAAAACTGTCTTTAAATAGTTATGTTAGTAAGGAGAAGTTCAGAGAAAGAATTTCGACAAAGCATGAACTGGAAATACTTCCAAAGATTGATGGATTAACAGAAGATGAAACTGCGCGACTTCGATTCTCTATGAAAGAGGCTGTGTACAAGAGCATATATCCAATCCTTCAAAGATACGTGGGGTTTAAAGAGGTTGAAGTTTACCCAAAGTCGAATGGAACTGCTCAAGTAAACTTTCGACTTCAAAATGGGACTATTGAGCATGTTGGATACAAAGCAGAGTGGATTCTGTTTCAAGAACAATACTTTATAACAGCATTTCTATTACAAATATCTTAAAATATATGCCTATATACAATATACCAACTACAATTAAATCGCTATAAATTTATATAGATTCATTTCCATTAAGTATTGCTCATCATTAAACTATTTACTGTTGTTGCGTAATCTCATCACAAATTTCTTCCTCTTCCACTATGGAGGAACTGAAATCTTTATCTTCAATATCTTTTCCTCTAAACCCACTATTTTCCTCATCATCTTGTTGCCCAGCAGATGAGAATGTCAAATCATTTTCAGAGTTCTCCTGGAACTGCGATGGAGATTGTAAAGTATCGTCGAAGGGCATGTTATCGTCGTTGCCAAACGGTTCATCATTTGGCTTCGCATTGGAATTTCTGTTAGATCCATCAACTATTGAGCTTTGCAAGATAGGAATATCTCCATGGCTAAACTGTTCAGCTTGAGTTGGAATATCATCCCCAGATACCTGGGAGAAATCAGTTGTAGATACTCTTTCTTTTTGGCGTGATTTTTTAGGTTTGTGGGCGACGGAGTTTAGTAACTCCATATCTTGTTCTTCTCGCGCCCGGATCAATGGCATAAGCACTTCATCCTGGCCAATCCATTTTAATTAGCATAGCATAAGTGTAACAGTCTACTTACAATGTAGCGATCGCGTTCGTTCTCTCTCATTTGTTGCATGTACATTCTTACTTTAGTTTTTGATCCCAATATTTCGCATTTCATTGCTACATCTTCAAAAGATAAGCCAGGATGTAACTGAAAAGACCATTCTTTGTACAAAGTGATCAATCTTTTCAAATATGCCGCCTCTGACCCTCTTGTATGTTGATACTTGCTGGATGCTATGGGAAATTCATTATAAACACGTGGAAGCCCAGTGACTCCCATCAACAAATCTTCAGTAAAAGGCTTGTTATGTCTTGGTCGCTTCGTTTTCAATAACTCTGGTGCTACTTCTTTTTGACCATTTGCATCTTTGCCTCCTTCGCCTCCTATCACTTTACTCTTCCCCGCTTCATCTCCACTGTTATCTGGCACCGTTTCTTCATCAGAAGTATGAATGGTATCCGCTTTCCGAGACATAATTTATGCAAACTCAAAAATGAGAAATGCCCTAGCACGATACGAGAAGTGATTCAATATTATAGATGGTAGTAGAAGTGTGGCGAGCATCATCAACATACAAAATACACGAGCAGAGAATTTGAATTTGTAGTCTGCTGCAGCAGCAGCGCGGCCCACACAGTGTGACACATGCGCTGCTGCTGCTGCTGCCTCTACTGTGGCATGCCAATGGGGTCAGGCAGCAGCAGCAGCGTGCAGCAGCAGCAGAAGTCAGAGAGCCAAAGAGCACAGCCAGCAGCAGCAGCAGGCGCCGGCAGAATATTAGAGGTAATAATAAACCCCATAAGATTCTATTCAGCATCAGCATCTATCGTTTACGATGCCAATGATTCATAAATTTATCTTTTATACATGATTGGAGGATCATTACAAAACTTCATCGAAAAGTATACGTTTGCACATATCCAAATTGTGCTTCGCACGATGTCAACCGCAGTCAAATATTTTGTAATGAAGAATGAACCCAGTGAATTCAGCATCGATCATTTACAAGATTTAAAAGTTGGAAAGTGGGATGGCATCCGGAATTATCAGGCGAGAAATTTAATGAAAAGCATGAAAGTTGGCGACAAGGCTTTCTTTTATCATTCAAGTTGTCCTCGACCTGGAATTTATGGTAGCATGACAATCCACCGCGAATACTTTCCTGACAGTGGTGCACTAGACAAAAAGAACCCCTACTATGACCCAAAGGCAACTGAAGAGAAAAACCCATGGGTTTGCGTTGATGTTGCATTTGTTGAGAAATTTCAATTCCCTCTCTACCTTGAAGATATACGCAAAATTGACTTGGGGCCTTGCCCAATGACTGCAAAAGGAAACCGTCTTTCCATTATACCGGTATCACAAGAGCAATATACTTTGTTGGAAAATGCTATTGAAAAAGTGAACTCTGCAAAACGACAATTTTCGAATGAGTTGGATGAAGGGCCACTGGGGAATGGTTTGGAGGTTGATACTTCGAGACATGAGCTAGAGACAGAAGCGCGAACTAAAAGGCGGAAACGATGAAATCCAAAAACTGAATGGTAGAATGGTGAATATGGAAGATTTCTCTTACATTTTTGAAGTATAAATCTTTTCATTTATCTTATCCGAATAATATAAAGAGAACAAGATTATGTTTGGTCATAAATTTGACAATAACGATTTACATGCATTCCTACATTAATCACTGCTACTGTTGGCTTACTGTTTGGAAGTAATACAGTATTGTATGGGTATAGATGGATGTAGATATTTTATATAATAGAAGTATTACATATTATTGGTTTTAAAACCGTGCTGTATACGCGCGGCTTCTGTGGAATGGTTTTGCTTATTACACAGGAAGGCTCTTTTTGAGATTTTTGCCGTTTTTGTACAACGCTGAAAATGCAACGTGGATGATGATGCCATGTGGGATGGAACTTGAATCTCGCATCAACTCCTTCTATGCACGGCACATCTTCATCAACTAAAAATTACCGTATAAATTCAACGAGATTAATCTCAAGCATACAGCTTCGAAACAATGTTGAGTCGATCGATTATCAAATCCATTCGTCCAACTGCTCGTGTAATTACACGTTCATTTGGAATTGTTGATATCCGACCAAATACCGCTTCTCCAGAAGATCTTGATTTAACAGCAAGAACCGCTTATGAGAAAAGTTGCTACTTGAAAATAAACTGGAAGATAAGTGAGGAAGCTTTCGTTGATGAAGCCATTCAACGTATGGTTGCCAACAAAATTGGTTGTTTGGCCATCACCAAAGGTCCCGGTGAAGGAGGTCCAATTATCGGAGTTTTCAGTGAGAGAGATTATGTGAGCAAAGTGGCATTATTGAATCGTAACTCCAAAGAAACTAAACTTGCTGAAGTGAGTACGTACGGTGTTGCCAATCTTGTGAGTGTAACTTTAGACAATCCTGTCGATGCATGCATGAAGAAAATGCTTGGAAGGGACATTAGACATCTATTGGTTCGAGAGAAAGATTCCGGAAAAATTGTAGGAATGTTATCAATCAAGGATTTAGTGAAATGCGTTGTTGCAAAGCACGACGCGGTGGTCGGTCGTCTTCATGATATTGTTTTGACATCCGAAATCATTAAGCAGATATAAGAATTTTGTTTTTTCATGCATATCAACTTTTAGGACTGTGAAGCACATTTGAATTAAGCTCATTTAATGTACTATATATGCATTATTATTTTTTTTTGAAGAAATGGATTGAATCCATTTCTTATCATATATCAGTGTCAGTGCCAAGATGTTGACACACTTCTGCAATTGCGCAATACATCGCATAGGCGCCAGGGTCTGGTGTACCTTGCATTCGCTCTTGTGTCACATAATTAGCCCTTCCTGCTAAGCTTGCCATCGTTTTTGTTGCCTCCATCCCTTTCTCCGCTGATCGAAGAGCCTCTTTAATACCACCTAGGTTTGAATTATTCAAGTTAATAATCACGAACAACATGACCAATACCTTCTTTCAAGCCATGGACAGCAGGAATCAGAACATCTAACATGGTCCTCATCCCAACATCTCCTCCACCGTAGTACTTAATTGCGTTTACGCCGCATTCAAGGCTTTCAATCCATTCTTCCATTTTCACCATCCTTTCACAATCCACTTCCTATGAACCAAAGAGCATCAGCAAACAATGTATTTAATGAAAAACTTGCAATACCTGTAATTGGAAATAGTTGGTCATACTTCTGAACGCTAACTCAAGCAATACACCAGATGTTCCACCCATCGAATGACTAATTGCATTTGCTACGTGATCAAAGAACCCTGCAGGATCGATGATCTCCACCTCCCGATACACTGCCATCTCTTCCATCAATTTAGTTGCGCCTTTCTTCATAACGATACCACAGTCTCCATCACCGCATATTGAATCGTATTCACTGAGAAGTGATTCAATGTTAATAATACGTTGGGAAATTCGTTCACACAGCAACACTGGAAGCTTGTTGTATTGGAGACTGCTCTTGGCTTGCACTATTTGAGTATCTGGATAAGAAGCTTTGACAGCACGCTTGTGTAACAGAAAATCGTCGACCTGATACGATTGAGATCGAATCCAGGATGGGGCTGATGTGGGTGCATTGAGATAATCTAGGAGATGGTGGTCGGTTGCGGAAATTTTGAGCAGAGAAAGGGATATACCATTCATATCTAGGGATGTCATGAAAGAACCAACGTAGATTTGGGAAGGATATATTTCATAACCAATAAGTGACTTTATAATATCTCCCGCAACGACATTCAGTTCAAGTATTGGCAACGTACCCAAGTTGTTGATCAATGCAACCACTTTATCACCACTAGAAACACTAATTGAATTTCTCGCCAAAACACCATCAACCAAAATTTTCGCAATGTATGATGAAGCATGAGCCAGCGGTAGATTTGCTTGCTCTCTGCCAGGTTCTCCATGGATACCCATACCAATTTCGATTGCATATGGACTTTGCAAGCGAGTTGATGGGATTGTTCCAGGTACAGTGCAGGTAGACAAAGCAACTCCTAAGGTTCGAGTACTTTGAACTGTTCGAACAGCTGTAGAATATATCTCATCAAGCGAGAAACCACAACTAGCACATGCCCCAGCTATCTTATGAATAAAAACAGTACCAGCGATTCCACGACCACCAGTAATACCTTTTCCTTCTGGTAATGCACAGTCATCATCGACGATGACCATTTTGCCTTGAATTCCTTCTTGCTTCGCCAGTTCTAAGGCCATTCCAAAGTTTAAGCGATCACCTGTATAATTCTTAACAATTAATATTACACCTTTAGAGCCTGCAACAACCCGAATCGTGGCGAGGATGGAAGCAACGGATGGAGACGCGAATACATTTCCGAGTACTGCAGCTGACAACATTCCATTTCCAACATAGCCCGCATGAGATGGTTCATGACCAGAACCTCCTCCAGATATCAATGTAACTTCACGTTGTTTAACGATATCAATATCCGACCTAACAACTGCGTTGTAACCATCTATTTTTGACAGATGAGGATTGGTGAGCAAGATTCCATCAATTAAATCCTCTACGCAGCGATCGACTTGATTGAGCAGTTGTTTTCCGAAGGTCATATTTATTTGCTGAGGGACTCGTTTGCTCTTGAATTTGTACATGAAATCCAAAATGGCAGATGACAGTTGGCAGGGTATTATTATATCCCATATCAACATATCGGTTGCGGTCAAAAATCAGTCTAATTAACCGTCCTCGAAATGAACTGATTGATGTGGGATGAATGACATATAGAAGTCTGGTAGAATTTCAAATTGTTTTGTTCCTGAAACAATGCATGACTAGTCAAAAACGACTTGTTACAAACTTCTATGAATCAATGAATGAAAAAAATGGAAACAACCTTCTTTTTGATGCTGCTTTGTTTATCTATTTTCCTTCCAGTTCGCAGTAATAATGAGAAGGAAGGAAATGGAGAACATATGCTGAGAACGATGATGCGTTTGCGACAGCATTCTCTTCGTCGATTTGCTCTTGACAAGTCACCAAAGTTTCCAACTTTGGAACATTCCATATCATCGCCTGGATTTGGCACTGGTAGTCTTGGTGTTGGAAGCCTTCAGTGTCCCAAAGACAGGTTTGTGTTGATAACAGAGTATGCCTTTGGACGCACAGGAAATCATATGATCGAATTCACCCATGGTCTTTGGATTGCAGAGAAACTTCAATCAACTTTGATAGTACCAAATTGGATGAAAGATATATTTACACCATTTAATTCATCGTTGTTGGACTCCCTGTACTGCTACACAGTAGATTTCAAACCGCCGAGTGGCTCCAAAGTTTTTGAGGTAACTTCGGAGGAGTCCTTTTTTCCGTTTCAGCTTTACAACAACAAAGAGTATCAAACATTGCTCCCACCAATTCGTGGTAACAATGCAAATGCCACGATCAGTGAGATATCGTTGCACTTCTTGCAAGTATATGCAGCCTTGTGGAGCAGCCCTAATAAAAAGTTACTTCTTGCTACTGAGTATTTTATATATCATTTTCTCGATGGAAACTTCAGATACAGTACAGTACATAAACGATTGCTGGAGGGAGGTTGCAGCAATATTTTAGGCTCCAATACAAAAGTTCATGATTTTTCTATCAATGAACTACCAATGACACACACTGAATGGAATAACAATTTGCGGAAGAACCATCCCTTGTGCGACATGTCGTACTCATTTGTCTTGGAAACTCTCAAAATGCATCATCGTGAGAGTAGTAAACTCTTTGTTGCGTATGACACATATGGTGGTTGTGAAGATTACAAGGCTGCCGGTGCAGTATTCTCATCTGTATTAAAAGATCATTCAGACATACATGTTGACTTGGATTACAAATTTCTTGAAATGTTCCTTGCCATTCATGGTGACTTCTTCATAATGAACCCGAGGAGTACTTTTTCTTGGCAAATTTTTCTGGTCAGAATGATATTATCATTATCGAGTGTACCGTTGGTGAAAAACAATGACTTCTATCTGCAAAAAGTACCAGAAGATTTAAATGCGGGTAAACGTGATTTATGGGTGTCATGGACTTCCATTGTTGATGTTATGATGCAAAAATAAATGATTGAAATTGTTTGCTGGTTCCATAATAAAATTCCATAGTAATTAATGGAAACCACTGATATTGATTTATCTTAAAGTTAAAACAAATATAAACAAACTGCTAGCGGATGGTAAGCCCTGGGTCAATCATCATGATCTAATAAATATTTACTGCTACGAAGCCGATTTACATAGAGAAAGCAATCATCATTGCTGTTGTACTAGATTCACTCATCATCATACGAAGGCAACATTGAGTAATCATAACCTTCCCAGCCACTCCAAGTACCATATATAACCACTGATGCGTAGCTTCCTGGAATGAACACTGCAAGAAAAAGAAACTACATAACAACCATTGGAAACAACAAGTGGTTTAGTCCACTTACTTAATCCTCCCAGTACAAGGATAGCTACTCCACGATCTTTCCCGTGAGAAATCACATTTGAAAACATGATAGACAAACCAACACTAATGCAGATAATTCCTCCCAAAAGCATCAATACAGCAGCGATGGTCGTTTTGGGTGGAGGATTCCGGTTGAGCAATGGAGTACGCATTCTGGGTATATAATCCACTTCATCTGAACCAAAAACCTCAAGTGGTCTCAGTTTCCCTGAAGATGAGTTTCTGCGTTCTGCCATTGGACCAAATGATGACATGAAAATAAGCTCAATTGTGCATCGAAATTATTAATGAAGTCTGTCCAAGCGAGTGTAGGTGTATGAGGGTATTGTAGGTATTATACCAATTCCTATGGGGTGGATGTACAAATATGTGTACGCACATTTTTGCAATGTGCGTTCGAACGTCACTTAAATCCCTCTTTGCAAAGGTTTCTCCCTTGCATAGTTCCTATATAGCTTGAAAAAAAACCACCAATGTAAAGTTGCGTGGATGGCATCAATGGTTGGCCTAGCATTCATATCATTTTTATGTTACCACAGTAGAACATTATATCTATCACTGTCAGTAGAAGAATGTCTACTACTAGCTTCTACACCCTCTTTGAATCCTCTTCAGGATTTGCTATTTTCAATGTCTTGGAAAGCGAGGAAATCGCTTCCATGGTTTCTGATGTTCAGAACGGAACAAGTGATTTCTCTCGTTTCCAACGAGTTGTACGCTTGCTTGCATTCCAGCCATTTACATCTGCGGAAGATGCATTGGAAAACATCTCGGCCGTTACAGAGCATGAAGTCACGGAAAGTTTGAGGGTAAGTAGTAGGTAGAAACAGGCGATGGTTTACCACTGACTGTTATTTGGTATAGAATTTCATCGATGCAAACATTCCTAAAGGGAAGAAATCGAAGCAATTTCCATTGGGTGTGGTTGATGCTGCATTGGCACAAGCGATTCAGGAAAACTTGTCCATTCCATGTAGATCTGATGAGACGATTCGTGAAATTAACCGTGGCATTCGTTTCCACTTGACCAAGTATATCAAAGAATTGGGTAATGGAAACATTGAGCAAGCTCAACTTGGTTTAGGTCACTCATACTCTCGCACAAAGGTAAGCCCACGTTTTGTTTTATTTGCTGTTGCGTATATTGAAGTCTTGGTGATGAGTAATATCGTGAATGAAACGAATGCTGGTATGATCAATCCAGAAAAGCGCTCTCCAATAGGTTGAGACTTCTTTGTTTGCGATCATACAGCTTTTTCTATGATTTGGCAAACCAATTACCTTCACTTTGACCTGAAAGACTTTCTTTTGTTCGTTGTTCTATAAATAATTTGTATCATTTTTCTGATGCCGGTCTTTGCTTTTTGTCGAATAGGTCAAGTTCAATCCTGGTCGTGCTGATACTATGATCATTCAGTCCATCGCTTTATTGGATCAACTCGATAAGGATATCAATACTTTCGCCATGCGTGTACGCGAATGGTACTCTTGGCATTTTCCTGAGTTGAAGTTAATCGTTACTGATAACTTTATGTTTGCTCGCTGTGCTTCCTATATCAAGGACAAATCGAAGTTGTCGGAAGATATGTTGCCAGGATTAACTGAAATCACTGGTGAAGAGGATGTTTCTCAGAAGATTTTGAAGGCTGCTAGAGCTTCCATGGGTATGGATACTTCTGAGCAGGATATGTTGAACATCATCATTTTTACCGATCGTATGATCGCATTGGCATTGTATCGCAAACAATTGTATTCCTACTTGGAGGATAAGATGAAGACTGTCGCCCCTAACTTGAGCTCATTAATTGGTGATACTGTTGCTGCAAGATTAATTCAAAAAGCTGGGTCTTTGACTTCGTTGGCTAAGTGCCCAGCATCTACTGTGCAAATTTTAGGTGCTGAAAAGGCATTGTTTCGAGCTTTAAAGACCAAGGGTAACACTCCAAAGTATGGTTTGATCTATCATTCATCCTTCATTGGCCGCGCTTCAGCAAAGAACAAAGGTCGTATATCACGCTATTTGGCCAACAAGTGTTCAATTGCTTCTCGTATCGATTCTTTCATCGATGAACCAACGAGTGCTTTTGGTGAACAGTTACGTGAGCAGGTAGAAGAGAGATTACGTTTCTATGATACTGGTGAAACTCCAAAGAAAAATATTGATGTGATGTCTGCTGTCACAAAAAGTTTAAAGCAATCAGTCGAGAAGACTGAGAAGAAATCTAAGAAAGAAAAGAAGGATGAAATTCCTGTGGTGGCTGCTGCTGCTGCTTCAGATGAGGATTCTGACAAGAAAGCCAAGAAAGAAAAAAAGGAAAAGAAAGACAAAAAGAGAAGTCGTGAAGAGGAGGAAGTTGTGGTAAAGGAACCAGAGGAGTCAACCGAAGACAAGAAGAAAAAGAAGAAGAAGAAGGTATGTTTCGTAATTAATTTTGCGGCACTATAAGTTGTTTATGGCGTTATTTCTTTTTTCTCGTTTAGGATAAGGAAGAGAAATAAGATGTCGGTTGAGTCCTTCATTGAATACTGCAAAACTTGTTTATCTTCATTTTGCTGTTTCCTATTACCTCCCTTGTACCATATAATCGTTAGTAGATTGTTGTGAATTCGTTGACAGTATATGTCTTTCGATTCGAAATATTTCTTCGTCGTAGTTGTTGATTTTTCGAGCTGCTTCTCCATATTGTGTTAAAATTTGTACACAATGGATTAGCAGACAAGAAATTTCATAGTTTTTTCATCTCTTATCCAAATAAAGCCCCTCTTCTGTATGTAATAATGTAGCTAGTTGGTACGATTTGATGATGATCTTCGTCATCTTAGTAACGGTGTATGATAGATAAATCGTGGTAATGAACCGCCTTAAACAACACAAAATATGAACAATTAATGATTGCCATTTTTATATAACATAATCTAATCAATACTATATACAAAATTACAATGGTACTAAAAACTAACTTCTTCAGCATAAAATCACTACGATTGATCTGGTTTCTTTCGTTTCTCATATCCTGTCCAACGTCTACTTACTGGATCCCAATCAGGGTCGGGTCCTGCATCTTGTCCACTGTTTAGATACATTCCGCGCTGCCTTTGAGTGCCAGTCAACTTTGTAGGCTTTGTTTCAAGCGGTTGCTAATAAAATAGTTTGTTAGTTCCGTGGTAAGAAGATAAGAAAACTGCTTACGTGGTGCTGACGAATGAAATAAGGCAACCCGAACATCAAACCACCCCCAGCAATACAACAAGCAACTGTGAAATATTTCTTCCCGCTGCTCATTTTCGAGACCACCCACACTATAAATGTGCAAGAATAATAAATGAAAAATCTGTGGTTAGGCCTGCTTATTATTGTTTATTATAGAAGTACAATTCTTCTTCTAGCTGACGCCCGTGGCCTACGAGTTGCACTGGTGTACCATATAGGGTGCTCTTTTCGGCCTGCTGTAATATTGTAAGTTGGATACAAAAAAGCTAATACACTTTGAACTTGTGCAGTGTGTAGTGTACTTGCTCCATCCATCCATTTTACGAATCTAAATTGGTAGCCATATTCAATATAATGTTGAAGAAGCAGATTCGCTTGAATCATGAGAATGAAGGTCGGAGAAGAAAAGCTGAAGAGATGCAGCAGGTTAGCTCATCCTCTAGTGCACGTGAAGCTGAAACAGTTGATGTTCATGCAATTGGATCTGAAAAAGTAGCACCAATAATAAATGAAGCTTCCTTAGAAGTTGACGAGACTGACATCGGAAGTTATCATACCAAACGTACGGCCGCAAATGGTGATGGGAGGAGAACACGTCGGAAAAGTACCCCTGAATTGGATGAGGGGATGGATGGAGGAACCAACGATGATATTGAAGAGGATGACGATTTCAGCGATATTTCGCGTGGTAGTGAGATGGGTAGTAACATAGGTCATGGTTTGGATCGAGCGCTCACGGTACCAGTTTCAACTGAGGTGAGACAAATGAAATTTACTCCATGCTCAATGTTTTACTGGTATTATATTGGCTTTCAGAATAGTGGGGATGAAGGATTGGAATTTCACATTATTCGTCCCTTGTTGGCACTTCCTCATTATTCCCATCTCTCAGGCACCAAGTCTCGTCCGAAATTGCGCTGTGGAATGAAAGATTGCCGTCGTCATACATCGTACTATTGTGTTAAGTGTACAAGAGAACTTCAGCATCAAGCCTCGGGTATGGTTGGTAAAGTAAAAGTATACGCTTTGTGTTCTCCTATGGTAGAAAATAATATCTATTGTTTCTATCGCCACAGTTTGGGATTGGGAGAACGTGAAAAAGCTGTTGCTGAAGAGTTAAAAGCGATAGATGCACAGAAGCCAAAAAAACACAGTTTCCACCTTCGAAACTCTAAGAAACCCGGAGGAAGCGTTTCATCCACTGGTGCTGTTGTTGAAGGTGGTGTTCCTTCATCCAATGCTGAAAATGTTGTTGGACACATTTCAACATCTAGTAATCCAGCACTACCGCTACCGCCCATACTCTCGTCAGTAGTGAATGATTCTTCAGATGTAGAATCTCAAATATAGCATCTATAGTGAATGCAATGGTATAATTTTAAAATTTTATTACTTGTCTTTTGAAGTTTAGTAGCTACAGTGGGTAATATGTGTCTTATCATATCGCATGTCTACGAGTTACTGCTCTGAAATGAACTGAAACAAACCAATATTTATGAATATAAATACATAAATTACAATATTATACATTTTAATAATAATCTTTTTACTACGAGTCATTGGTATTAGAACTCGATGCATCTTCATCACCAGAGCTTTCTTCCGCGTCCGCCAAACTGCTACCTTCTATCGAACTCTCCACTTCTAAAGTTGCCTCCTGCATATCATCCGCCTCTTCTTGTTCTTCTTCGGCAGCTAACTTTTTCGCCATTGCTTCAGCGCGTATCTTCGCCAACTTTGCCAGATTGGCGTCTAACAGAGATGTGATGTGCTCCACTGCCTTTTGTACTTGAGGTCCGATGTGTCCCCAACCATCTTCACCTCCAACACCTATGGTGAAAACAGAAACAAGAAGTTTAGCAAATTTAATAAATAAAAAATATTATCAATACCATGTGTATTCACGCTGAGAAAGAAATACGTTTTCTTTTGTTCAAGATTCTTTGTATCCGTAACCATGGCGCTCCTCCTATTGCGACCAACAGGTGGGGTTGCAGAGGACACAAGGGAATGCGAAGATGATCCAGCACTATTTGTGGGGCGAGGTAAAAGGTTTCCGTGTCTCCGAACAAATGGTTTGGGAGCATTTGCAGCAGCTGCGCCACCTGCAGTTGCTTGGGTGCCTCCACGAGAGGATGATGGCTCGGATGAAGAAGCTGCAGCAATGTTCTTTCTTTTCGCCATCATGTTTGGATTCGGATGAGAGGAGGTTGTTTTAGAACTTTCAGGCGGTGGACCTTGAGGAAGAGGAGCACGCATTGGCCGACTTGAACCACTGGCAGATACAGAACCTGCAATCGGCCCTTGTGGTGCTGATACTTTGGAAGACGTTGACGCGGAGGCAACAGCCATCGAAGCACGTTGTTTATTGGCAAAAATATAAACTTGATTGAACAGAGTGGACATTATGAGATCTCTAGTCGTTGTGTCCATATCATTTCCTCCAATCTGAGAAAGACAATGTCCTGTATGCAAATGGAAGGTACGCTGCTGCAATTCTTCAACACATCTAATTATTTCGTGATAAGCCAAATCCAAAGAAAATGTCTGAATCGTTCTACTTGGAGCATGAGTTGAATGAGCATCTCTCCTTTTTCGAGAATCAAGGGCAGTGGGCAAATGTACTTTCCATGAAGCAGCCTCTTCAGCTTTCTGCTCTTGTAATTTCAATTCTTCGTCCTTTTTGCTTAGTGCGTTATTTAATCTTCTGGCACCAAAAGCACCTAACGGAGTGGCTCCAGAAAGATTCCCGGGTGTTTTACGTTCCATTGGAGAATGCATGAGAAGATTTGGATCTTCTGTACCAAACACCCCACCAATAATACGGTGGTCCTTGGGTATGTCAGAATGTTTCAGCATTACACCCTTGTTACTCTTCATACTTGCATCTGCTGATGGTGACACTTTAGTTGACGGTTGAGTTGTTGACGGATTTTTTGCAGAAGTAGCTGGTGCACCTCGAAAACTTTGTCGCAAAAAACTGGCCATCCCTGAAACTGCCCCAGGTCCACCAGCTCCCCCAGTATTCTTGGAAGAAAAAGAAAGCATGCGCTGTAGCATGGATCCCTGCTTCTGTATGACTGCCAAACTGGGTGGGGCTTTCTTCGAAGAGCCTAGTTCTACTTCTGGCTTCCCATCAACCTCGTCTTCTTGTTCCTTCTCATTTTCCTTCTTTTTCATCGCCTCCATCATTTCTTGAGCATGATTGGCAGTCAATAACTGCTTTGCATTCGGTAAATGCACTGCCCATAGCGATATCTCACGAATAGCAGGGACTGCTGTAATAAGCATTCGAAATGCATAACGGATCACCATAAGAGGTGATGTATCTTCCTTCAATGGAAACGAGCGGATGGATCGATAAGAATTATTCAATTTTGCCGTCAAAAACACATCACTGAACATCATTGACGATTTCAACAAAATCTGTGAAATACCATATTCCATGCCTTTAATGGTCTTCACTTTTCGTTTCTTTTTACCTGTTTTTGCTTCATCGTCATCTAATTCCTCGTTGTAATCAAACTCCTTATCAACAGCCTTTGAGGTAGTGCCGGTCACCAAGGATGCGGATGACATTCCACCGCTTACATCTGTAGGAACAGGCCCACCACCAACCAGTAGTGAACTGCTCTTACTGGCTATCGAAATACCACCAGGACCAGCATTTTGTCCAACCCCTCCACTAGCTCCACCGCTTGATGTTACTACTGCCTTACTGTCATCTTCTTCGTAAAACTCATACAGAGCATATGGATTTTGATTTATGTTCTTTAGGATAATCATTCCGACCATTACCTCTTGAAAGGAAAAAATAGGAATAACAAAGCAACCTTCATTAAAGTATAATTCTTTCAAATGCTTGAAAACTTTCTTGTACATTTTCAATTCTTTCACACCAAGATAGCACTCAATTTCATCATACAACTCAATGACTTCAGGTAAATCAACTTGAGAAAATTTCAACGAATTCCAAGAACACTTGCATATTGAAATGCGCTGTTGATAATACTGGATCATAATGTCGTAACGAAGCAATGACGCCAGCTCTTGAATAAATTCATGCTGTTGAACTGCATTCTGTGTATTTAGAGACATCGGCTGTATCTTTCCTGTTTCCATGGAAACAGGATGAAATGTTTTCCCATCATCATGAAGCAGATAGCATCGAGCAGAGCAATTCAAACATACCTCAAAATCCAACATTGCTTGAATCATCACGTCAACTGCACTTGTGGTTGATCCCATACCAATATTGGATACTGACGAACTATTGTTTCCTTTTTTCCGAGCATTGTCGTTTGTTTCAGAACTATCACCAGCATTATTATTAGATAATCCAACCATTGATGACGTTAATGTAATATTCTGCAATAATTGGGTGAGTGACGCCTTTCGTCGTTCCCGGGCGGACAGTGTATCATGGCACGATAATACTTGAGACTGTAATTTCTCAAGGAATTTTACATCTCGTTTAGAAGAGCGATTCGCGGGAAATCTGCAAACAAGATACGTCGCTTGATGCTTTATATTAGAATGCGAAACTCCTGCTGTCACATTAACAGTATTGCTATTGGAAGTAGCAGTATCCGACTGTGTTCCACCAGTTGAGCTGGATATTGTCGCGTTCGTTCCAGTAGCAACAGATGGACTACTCTTTTTGGTGTACAATGGAATACAAATCATGTCCGAGCGCTCTGTT
>JACCEA010549695.1_pt1 | contig 17550 bp, 24 predicted proteins | sample 7449851 | NCBI WGS metagenome assembly JACCEA01 (sample SAMN15323453, study PRJNA562643) | freshwater metagenome | isolation source: river surface water | place: USA:Blue River Watershed | collected 2017-08-18
AAAATTGATCAAGGAACAAAACAAGACACTGCCGTTATCTATCTAATTCAATTATTAGAAGGAGTTTATCATTGCCATCGCAAAGGTGTATGTCACCGAGACCTAAAACCTGAGGTACTTCATCAGACACAACCATTTCCTTCTAGACCTAATTTATTTTACAAACAGAATTTGCTTCTGTCAGATGATGGTCATCATAACACCATTTTGAAGGTGAGCAATAAAGAATATTTGATGATAAATTTATCTTTAAATTTTCTGTTCAGATCGCAGATTTTGGGTTTTCAGCCTTGGTTGAAAATGACATGTCTACTGCATCAGAGAAATCACCCATACGAACGTTGAGATCAGTTGTTGGATCACCATTTTATGTGGCGCCCGAAGTTGTTCACCATTCAGATGGCTATGATGGGAATAAAGCTGATGTGTGGTCCATCGGGGTCATATATTACGCAATGTTGGCAGGCAACCTCCCATTCGGTCAAGAATTGTCAACGTGCAAGCGATTCAGACATTTTAGCATTTGGTGTCGCGAAAGGGGGTTTACTGGAAATGAATATTTGATGTTACCTAGTTGTGACTATCCAGAATGGCTGTTCCCCAATAAGTTTTCAGTTGAATCCAAAGCCCTTCTGGTCGGAATGCTGCATCCAGATCCTGCCAAACGAATAACTGTTTTAGAAGCGTTACAATACTTGGTGAAAAATAGTCCCAATCAATATGGAAATAAAAATAGTGCCGCTGATATGGATGATATCTTCGAGATGGAGATGGAAAATGATGATGACGAAGTTGTAGACACAACTTCCGACATTCCGAAATGCAGCTCAGCGGAGCCACCATTTTACCCAAACGCCGACAGTCAGCCATTTATAGATTTGTTTGATGGTGTCGATGATAATGATGAAAAGGATAATGAGGATCAGCATAATACGTGTGATTATGGACGAGATCGAACTGTCGGCATTCCAGCATTTAATGATATGGTGAAGAAAGCGAGTAGATTTATTACTACTGTCGCTGCGGATGAAGTGTTGAGAACGGTGGAATCAATTTTACTCGATGTGCGGGTAAACAATGAAGAAACTCCAATAGGTTTAATCAGGAAGGTGGAACTCAATTGGTCTTTGTACAAATTAGAAGTGTGGTCTGAGGATGGAGCTGTGGCGTGTGCTCTGCAGGTGTTCCAAATGACCACTGCAACCATGTCATGCAGTTTACAACAATCGATGGACAATAATAATATTTTTTTAGTTGAGTTTTTGCGAGGTCAAGTCGATTTATTCGCATTCAAACGGTTTTATCAGTGGTTGCGATGTAGATTGTCCAAAATAGTTAAGCGAGACTATGCCGTGAGTTTTTTTGAATCTCAGCAATCACCGATGTAAGTATACTGGAGAATTCTCAACTCCATTTTATAATTACTTTTGGTTTCATTTGCATAGTATGGAGTCATATATGCGCAATGGATTTCGCATCCAGAACTAGAGGCAAAATGTATTCAAATGTACAAATTGTAAATTTAAGATTGTAAATCAAGGACTTTCATATCTCGGAGTTGACGAATTAGATTCTTCTTCTGATTTCGTAGCTCCATAGCACGGTCTTTCGGGAACAATTCCTTTTGATAATGAACCTGTAACCACTTTAGAGACTAGTTTGAAACAGTGATAATATGTAAATTTTTTACCTGCAAAAACATAAGCATCAAGTCACGGACGGAAGAAATATCCTTGCTAGTCGCAATGCGGTCCACGATATCCTTCAAACCATTTTGACCGGCGTCGGACAACAACAAGGATGTAATAAAGACAGTCAAAAATTGAATGTCTACATCAACTAATTCCGCAGGATTAAAAATTTTCAGCAAAATCAATGGTAGATGAAAAGTGGCAACCAAATCGGCCGTCATACGAGCAATGTTAACAGTATGCCTTATAACTTGTGGATGCTGAGAGACACGAAAAGACTTGATAGCATCCCAAATGACAAACTGAAATGTGATTTTTGCTTGCCTTGTGCGCTCACATAGCAGTTTGCTAATCTCCGAATAAAATGAATTGTACGGACTCTCGTGAGAACAACATTCACACAAAACCCGAACGATATCGCGATCGCCTTTACCCTTCAGATCTAGCCGCATCAAAGATTCGAATGCATCCATTACATCACGACTCGTCATCAACACTCGAAATATATCTTTCTTCTTCCCGCCGCTCAATTTTAATTTGGCCGCAGCCTGGTCCATAGCATCTTCATTGCCTGTGTCCTTAGACTTATCACCACCAGAGGCTTTCATCTGCAGGTCGGATTTAGGCACGACATTACGCCAACTAGCACCAACTCTCCACCAGCGCCCAGAAACAATTGCGTTGGATAAATCACTCATAGACACGTTTAACATAGTATCAGATTTCTTAGAAACCAAGGACATCTTCATTACCCCCAACCATTTTCTGCACCCTCTTACGTTCGACGTAAAGGGTGTCGCGGTGATATTACCATTACGAATTTTGATCAATGACTCGATCAAAAATTTTTGACGGAATTGCAAATCCTCGTCTGCTGTAATTGGTAAGTCTGAATTCGTTATTGTGTCCAGGCCATGTTGAAACTTAGTGGGTTCATCGGCTTTCAAAAATTCTCCACAATGAAATAAGATGATATCAATAAATTCTAAGCGAAGGAATCCATGTGTAGATTGATTAGCTGAATCAAAGTGATACCCAAATAATTGATCTGCACAACAAAAATGTTCAAAAAGATCAATAACAAGATTATGATGCAAAACCCTCAAACCATACAATCCACACAATGTTATCAACAAATTGTGACTGAATTTCGAATGAACATCTTCTTTAGCAATAGAGTCAATTGTAGCAACCCTGAAATTTTCAAATACCGCTTCCACAAAGTGCGCAGTAACCTCCATACCAACAGAAAAATGTAATGCACTCAATAACTCCGCATATAGTAAGCAAAGATTAGACAGCTTCGAGACTGTAATCTTCAAATTTTGAAAAATGCTTTCCACAATCGATGAACTCGTGATAGTATGACTGTTTTCCTCATATAAGACCATCATCTCACGCACAACTATATCCTTGTTACCTTCTGATATTTTATTTACTAAACCAGTAACTTTGCGTGCAACCAAAGCTTCTTTCTTAAAAGTGTACATAGTGTGAAAAACTCCCAGTACAAAATCAAAGTCTTACATCGTTCATTTCCGTTTTCAACCTTTTGGCAGGTGGTACATACTTCGATTGATTATCAACACTTCCATATAAATCATGATGCTTTGAAGGTCGTTTCTCCCCAGTGGCACGCTCCGTTGACCTTTCGTCCTTACTGGAGGATATTTCATCCAACTCTTCACAACTGAGAAAATCGTCGATTTTCGAGTGTCCTTTGTCGCACTCAGTACGCACTCTATCGGTCAAATCGTCCAGTTCAAACAAAAATGAACCAAAGTCATCACCAATACCCTAAATTTAGGACATAGTCAGAAATACCATGAACTTGGATGGGCATGATGACTGAAAACCTCTTTTGAAAACTCGGCATTCAATTTAGCTTCAGTGGATTTGCGAGACTTTTCTAGGATGGATGAAAGTGAATAATAGATGCCCAGCTTGAAATTTCAACCGGTCTTCAAATCTTACTTTTTGACAATCCCAAGAGCCGCTCCAATCGCTTTATTTCGAGCTCCTCCGCCTCCAAAGCGGGATCAGGAACAGTTGAAACCCTCAATGGCTTCCTCTTGATGGTTGGTACCTTTAGCTTCGACATATCGATACCGTGCAATTGCAATTACATGGTATATTATTATTATATATATATTGTAGAAGTATACCATAGTCATGCACCACCAGTGGGGCATTCTGTATAAATGAATGTTTTCTATGGCTTATTTGGTCAGTTGACAATACATACGCACAAGCTGCTACAGTAAAATAACTACTAATCCCAGAATTTTATTAAACATAATGTCTTTTTGTCCGTCACACACTCTGCAAGAATTTTATTCTTTTAACATATCTGATTTGATTCTTCTAAGCAACAAGCACAACAGTCGATTCTTATTTTTTTTTCTTTTTTGTATTGTCGTTTGCAAATAAAATGAGACTCGATTTCTCGAAAACTTTGGTCAAAAAACGCGTTTAAAACCTCCAATAAACTTCCCTAATACATAGAAAACAATTATATTGTTGATTTTCTATGTCTTAGAAAAAGTGTTTATTTTACCCCAAAACGTAAGTTTTTGACGGGTTGAGTCTCATTTTATTTGCAAACGACAATACAATTTGGCGATTTGATCAAATCACATTTTCTCATATGATCAACAGAATTATATGTTAATATTTATCAAGTGGTTGTGGTCACGGTATGCATTTGTGGTGTATTTGATGACATGAGCAACGCAGAGCGAGGTTCGCGATGATGAGTATACAAACTGAATTATCGTTTTGAATGGTGATAGAAATTGTTTGCAAGTTTTTTATAAACATCATTAACAATGTATTTGGAAACTTGGGTGCATTTTGGTTGGTATTGGAGGAAGAGGAAGTTTTATTGCTTAAGTCTCTTGAATGTCGTAAGGGCGTGCGTGCGTAACAAATATCCGCTTCAGCCATTCATCATTATTCCATATTCGGTATTATTGTTGTAGGCATTATTAATTTGATGTTACTTAGGATTGAACACTTTTGTTATCAAATGAATCAAAAAAAAGAAATCAAACAAGGACAAAGAAAACAGCCAATTCTGGCGAAAATCGACAAATCTCAACGGGCAAAATCCTCCGTCACTTCTAAATCTCAAGCACATTCAGACGATGTTCGAAGAGACCAAAAATTACAAGCAATCCTGTTGGCGGACAGTTTCACAACAACATTTCGCCCTATTACATTGCAAAGTCCCAAAGTTTTATTGCCTTTGGTAAATGTTCCGATGATTGACTATACCATTGAATTTTTGACGCAGAATGGCATCGAAGAAGTAGGTTGGTTGCTAGCAGATATTACTAAACTTCACGAATCGTGTTTCATAGATAATCGTATTCTGTGGATGGTTTGCGGAGAAATTGGAAGAATATTTAAATAAATCTCGCTGGATCAACATAGTCTCTATCAAATGTATATCATCGCACACGTGTACCTCTGCCGGTGATGCGTTGCGCGAAATGGATGCCATGAATATAATTCGGAGTGATCCGTTTATTCTCATCAGCGGTGATGTTATTGCCAATATCAATTTGAAAAAAGCAATAGCATTTCATCAATCCAAAAGGAAGGAAGATCCCAACAACATCATGACATTGGCGCTCAAAAAAGTTCAAAGGTGTGGCGGATCAAAGCCGCTGTATGATGACCTGATTGTTGGTATGCATAAAGCTTCTTCTCAAATCATTATTTTTGCTGATAATATGAAGCACACATCCGTCGGCTTGCCTGTGGAACTGATGGGAACAACGAAGGAAGTTATTTTCAAATCTGATTTGCTAGATTGCAATGTTGATATTTGCTCACCTGAACTGCTTTTGCAATTCAGCGATAACTATGACTATCAGGTAAGGTGCCATGTTTGAAATATCATTGTTTTGCAATAAGGCATATGTAGGATATACGAAAAGACTTTATTCAGAACGAGGTATGCAATTATTCCTTAGGGAAGCATATTTATGGTTATGTCATTGAGGTAAGTTAGTATGTTTGATAGTAGGATGGTGGAATTCATGAATATTGTCTTTCATGGTAGAACGAGTATGCGGCGAGAGTACAGGATCCTAGAACTTATCACTCAATTTCAAGGGATATCGTCACACGATGGACATACCCGCTTGTTCCAGATGTTCCGCTGTTAAAGGAATCTCAATATTCACAATCCAAGCGGTATGTGTATCGAGATGTGAATGTGAAAATCTCTCGTACGGCCGAAATAGTGGAAGAAACTGTGATTGGTAGAGGTACCATAATTGGTGAAGAAGTCTTCATTTCTCGTACAATTATCGGTGAGAGGGTTTCAATAGGATCATGCAGTCGTATTAGTGATTCTCATATTTGGAAAGGTAATTGTAGACCGATGTAGCTGATGATGAACTTTACTTTTTGTATTTCATCAGAGTGTGTTATCGGATCAAACGTAAGAATTGAACATGCCATCATTTGTGATAATGTTTGTGTAGAGGATGGTTGTACTATTCCCATGGGTTGTATTATATCATTTGGTGTTCGTCTGTCTGCTGGAACTATTTTGAAACCATATACAAGAATCACTGTTGACCAGTCATGTTTTGGGAAGTGTAGTGAATGGACTTATGATCAAGGTATTTATTTCCCTCACATTGATAGAGCTGTAGGCTTTGATCATGCGATATTCACAAAGGTATTGATGGAGAAATTTCTCCAGATTTTGTCAAGCATTGCAGCATGGGAACACCAGAACTTTGGAAAAGGTAAGCCTAATTATGATCTTTTGTGCTGATGATTTAACAGTCTTGGAATGGCAGGCTGTCGTGGATGAATGCTCCTCTACCATTAGATGACGAGAGCGACGATGAAGCAGAAGATCCCAGCGAATTTACGAATGATCAAGATTTTACTCGAATTGTTTCTGATATGGTTATTAGTGCTTTACAGGAATGTCATCCGGTAGAATCCGTCATAATGGAGATAAAGGGCTTCAAATTTGCGCAGAATAAGGTATGTCGTCCAACGAAGTATGGTGTGCCTCTTACTAACCTGTAAACAGTCCTTCGGAGAATGCTTGGAAGGGATCGTACATGCCATTTGTAACTTTTTAATTCAAGAATGCGAAGTTATCAACATTGCTAATTTTTTCCGTCGTTTACGGGAATTGACTAAAGAAGGTCAACTTACAAATGGACTAATCAGGGCGCTGACTCATCATCAGAACGATGAGTAAGAAAAATGATGCTGGATTCTAAATGTCATCTAATTTTTGAATTCTTAGAGGAGACATCATTGGAGCATTTGAAGATTTTTTGCTTGGTGCAGATCTTAGTCTCAAACTTCCTGCTGGACTACGATTTTTTCTGCAGGTCTTTCATGAATCAGGTATGAATAAACAATCTCAAAAGTTGTGGGAAGTGTTATTTCAACCTGCAATTTACAGGCTTATTGAGTGATGAAGGGATTTTCGAATGGGCAGCATCGCGAACAGATGAAGAAAATAGTGAAGAGCGCATGAAACTTTTTCGCGACCCTATGGTGCAAGAATTCATAGAATGGTTGAAAGACGAAGACGACTCAGACAGTAACGATGATTCTGACGATTCCCAGAGTCACGACGATTCAAGCTAGCGGTGTCCTATCAATCCAAACCGTACATTGTTATTGCAATGTGGAGTAATATTGTAGTTGCAATGTTGCAGTTAAGAATAATATCATATCCATACCACGCGATTTATACTTATTTGATTGTCTATTTCTTAACCTGCATTAAGGCTTATTTCGCAATAAGGCAATTGTTCAACTTTATCGAATTTCCAAAAGCTGCTAAGGGTTTTACCCAGCGTGCTGGTCCGGACACCCTTTATTTGTCTGTTTTCTGTCGCCTCGATTGTTATTTTTTTACGTTTGCCCTGGGGCGATCTCCCCGGGGCTTTTTCATAAGAAAATTGAGTGGCGACAGCACGAACTAACCGACCAAGCCCCACGGGCCCCTAGTTATTAAGAGAATTGCATAATTCCTAGAAGATTAGACCATTGGGGATATTGCATCTGTTAGACAAGGAGAATGTATGTAACGGGCGGCGTGCAACGGCGGTCCCAGGTCTGTCTATCGTGTGGGGGGGGGCTAGATATGGGATAGATTTTGCAAAAATATTATGGGAATATAGAAGTAATATAATCAGTTATAAGCATACAAGCTTGTAAGCGTGAAATTGGATCCTATTTTTATATGAAACCCAGTACATCTTGAGTTTTTGACTTGTTTCTCTGTTGAGGTTTATCACTAACTCGAGAAGAATCAACCTTAAACACTTTCAACTACTATTCCGTACAAGAAAAGAAAGTAATATTATCTAAAAAATTATTTGCAATGGCAGAATTAGACAAATGGCTGCACATTCCCGGTTTCGAGAATGTTGACATTGATGTTGACATGCTTGATTTCCCGTTTATTGAGAACTGTTCAGACTGGGTAAAGTTAGCCAAAATTGTGCACATTTTGAAATCGGGACAAGAGGGATATTACCCCGAGGTTAGATATTGTATCAATGCTTTGAGCGTAGTTGTGAACGTCGATCAATTCGTTTCAGTTGCTCTTGACTGCAGAGTCTAAGCTATTAGAGAAGATGCCCACGCAGGAAAAAAAGAAGTATCTTGCACTAACGCGTACAGCAAGCGATATTGAAGTGGAAGAAGCCCAAAAAGACTTAGAGAAGTGGACAACAGAATTAAAGCATATGGGGACTTCGGATGTTTTGCAACCAGGGATGGACTTTGATGATGTTTCATCCTTTCTCAGTAAAGCTCAACTCAACAAATTAAAGGAGATATTTTTAAAGTACAAAGTTGCTACTTTGACGCCATTGCAGAGACAGAGAAAAGCTGGTCAGTATATTTTTTTCTCAATAAAACTCTGCTCATCATCTACAATCAGATATGGAGAGGCGAAAGGGTAATGAAAGCTTCAAAGCGGGTGACTATGATGAAGCAATATCTTTTTATAGCAATAGTTTATCACTGCATGCACATGTTGAAGCCACTTGGACAAATCGAGCGATAGCGTATATCAAGAAGGAATTATTTGAGAATGCAGAGAAAGATTGTATGGTTGCTGTATATCTAAATCCTTCCTCCATCAAAGGATTAACTAGAAGGGGCATTGCCCGACTTAGCCAAGGTAAATATAAAGAGGTAACAATCATATGAACTCACCCCAGATAGGATTTACACTATGGTTATGAATTTTTGTTCATTTATTTCTTGTCGTAGGCTGCGGTTGATTTTAACACGGCATTAAATTTACAATCAAATAGCAAAGAACTACAAAAACTGTTGGGACATGCGTTGGAAAAATATAAAGAAGTCGAAGGGATTGACTTACGATTTGATGATCATAGAGATGGCAAAGTTTTCTGCTCACCCGTAGGAATTGAAAAATTTGTTGTTAAAGAAATGACTAATTTGGAATTACCTCCCGGCAATTTTTTGCTTTGGAAAAAGAGCAAAATCTCTGATAACGATAATTACGTCCGGATCCCTGTTAATGAGGAAAATGATAACGAAATCTCGGAGAGTGAGAAAAATGTGGACCAGGGATTCATCCGCATCAGCATCCAAGACGAAAGCGATGATGATGAGGAAGTTGAAAATACTTCCATTAACGAGTCAATAGAAACCATGCGTATTCCATTACGTGGTATACAGTCTGAGATGGTTGAAGAAGATTCACTAGACCCTGTAGAAAGAGCGCTGCAATTAAAAGAATTAGGGAATCAATTCATGGCCAAGAATGAGTACCAGCTTGCTTTGGATGCTTATAATAGCAGCATAAGCACCTTTAGAACAGTTGCTGCCGTCAATAATCGTGCGCAAGCGTACATTAATCTTCGTGTAAGTAAATAATATCAGCTGTCACTCTTACTTTGGAGCTGAACATTTCCAATTAGAATTTCGAAGCGGCAATACATGATTGCTCCGAAGTCTTGGGAAAGGACAACCACAATTTGAAAGCACTTTTCCGTCGTGGAAAAGCTTACTGTGAAACTGGCTTGCTTGAGTTAGCTGAAGAGGATCTTCGTACCCTCATCCAACTGGACTCCACTAATGAGCATGCGATCGAATTTCTCTCAGATATAAAGCGCAAGCTCAACGAAAGAAGGTCTCAGTTAGCTCTTAATGCGGATCGGCTGAAATCAGATACCCTAAAATTCGATGGTAATGTTGCCATGAACCAAGGAGAATATTTGAAGGCTTTGGAATTGTACTCCGATTCTATTGAATTGAATGCAACAAATATTGCTTCTAGAAGTAATAGGGTGCTTGCATTCATCAAGCTGGGAAGGTTTCAAGAAGCAATTGCTGACGCAACTATCATCATTGATGGACTGGAAGACAATGAAGTCATCAAAAGGAAGGCTATGTTTCGCAGGGCAGAAGCGTATTACAATAGAGCAATAGAATTGAAATCCATACGTGAAGAATCATTGATTTATTTGAGACATGCGGAACAAGACGTGTCAAAATTATTGAAATTAGAGCCAAACGCGCCGGCTATCGATTTGCAGTGTTTGATTGAAGTTGCGATTCGTGATGTAAATAACATCGATTCTGTTGAAAAACTTACCTCGGCATCTGCATCTCCTGTTAAGAAAGATCTGACTAAAAAACCTCAAGTTCCCCGGGAGCCACCGAAAACGTTGTATGAGTGAGTAATTTTATTGCTGCTTTGTTTTGTTTTCATTCTCCATATCCTTTCTAGATTTGAGAAGTGCTGGAAAAGTTTGCAAAGCTTTAACGATTTGAAAGTGGAGTATATCTCATCGTTTAAAAAAGCAACTTTTAGAAAGGTATTGAAGGATTCAATCTCAACTGATTTCCTAGAATCCATCGTGGAAGTTCTTGATTCTGAATTTTGCAACCCTGCCACATCGAAGAAATTTTTAGAAGCACTGGTCAGTCTACCGTCCATCAGCTTTGTGGTATCGTTATTATCAGATGCCGCTCAAAAAGGATTGAAGAGAATCTCCAATAGAATCGAGGAACATTTTGGAAAAAGAACCGAAGATCAACATACAATAAATCTCATTCTTCGTCAATTTGCTTAATTAAAGATACCATATCCATAAAACGAAATGGTAACTACTGACAATAGTGTACAATTCCTAGCACCTTACTAATTATAATGTGTCAATCTATGCACCAACTACCAGATGTTTGAACCTGTTTGATGCAATTCATGTAATAAATCTAAATTGCACCTTGAAATGAGTACAACATATCGAACAGTTGTTTACGTAGATAATGAACATCAGTGTGATCTACGACCTCATCCAAGTAACCATTTTCATAATTCTTGTTTCGGGAAGTGCCTATAATGTGAAACAATAACGTGCGTAAATCTTCCACCCTTGCATTCTTTAGTGCTGCTCCGAAATTGACCTGTCGTAACCAAATTACATGTAGATGTCGTCAGCTTCGTCAACTATTCATACTTTTTCTGCGTATGCTTTCAGTTCCAGGTAGTCCTCGTCGTTAATGGTTCCTGGGATAGCATTTGGTAAATCGCCCCCACATAATGTGCCTTCATCAGTAGGCTTGTCGCAAACAATCATCGAATGGACTACAGCCCTGCGCCTGTGCTCCTGTTCATTCCAACGAGTTGATTTGACACGAAAAGCTGAAACGCGCCAATTAAATTTGGAAGTATCATACTTTCCTCGTATTTCGCCAATATCATGAAGGGAAAATGTAATGAAACGCCCACCTGGAGCTAACACTCGATAAATTTCTTGAATCATATCCTCTGTTCTATTATTACTAATAAAAAAGTGAGCAACATGTCAAAATATCGCGAACGACAAATTTATCAGAGAGAAAAAAGAAGAAGCCATTCAAAACTAAAATCTTTGAGAAACAGCTTACTCTTTACTACCTGGCTTTACAACAAAGTAGAGTATCGATCAGCGATTTATCCAGTACAGAAAAGAATGTTCCATCGTCGAACTCCATGTTACAAACATCCATGGCAATCCATTCTTGTTGGGGAAATTTCAAGGATTGTTGATTAATGACAACGGGAGAAAGATCAATATTGATGATTTTTTCATATCCACCAAGTCTATACCTGCAATCATCGTGGTTAGTCATCATCCCTAATTAATGAATGAACTCTTACAAATCCGGACTGAATGGAGCATTTCCACTTCCAACCACCAATAACTTTGTCGATTTGTCGGGAATCAAATAGCCAATAATGTCCTTGACATCGTCATAGGAGAATAGCCAATCAAACGGTGAATCAGCATCTTCATTGTAGCGCTTATTCCAATAATCAGCATCGCCATAATTTGCCATATTTGCACAGGTAAATAGTCTACAATAATAGAACTAGTATTTTTTTCAACTTCTTAACTAGCATTATTATAGAAGTACAATACCAAATACAGGCGGTACTTACAAACTTACGCCAAATAGCATTATTTTTTCAACCGCCCAGGTAGAAAATTCTAGAACATCTCCCTCTCCCAAAAGAAAACCTGTAAAAATTTCATGAATTTATTAAACCAGATCATGCTCTCCTCTCACATTAATTAACAATTTACAAAAAGTACTCCATTGAAACAAATATGCAGTTGCTATTGAGAAAATTGTGAACACAGATTCAATCTCAAAGCCACACATCATCCGACGTCCAAGTGTACGCACGACGAGCCCCAGACGAGCCGCAGCGCATACATGCAGGCAGTTCATCAGTAACATCATCGGAATGTGATTATCTCATGATTCTATCCGTGGAAATAACATATTATGTTTAGGCCGAAACGATTGAAGCGATATATGGTTTCCTATGCTCATCGTAACATTTCTGCAGCAACTGTAAGTAATTGATAGTGACCGTTTTATACAATGTCTGCATCACAATTATGGTGCACGTGGAACAGGATGTGATGATGCAAAGCTACTACAGGAGTAGGTGTGATGCATGTTGTGGCTAAACTTATCGCGCGGTGAGATACTGCTTCCATTGCTGTGGTCTTGATCGCCAAGCAGCGGGTGTACGTATGACGCGATGACTTCGATGCAACCGACGACGAGGTTGTTGTACGTATAGATTATTGCAACGATTGTGTAATTCGATACTGCTATCATCTTTAAATCTTATTCTATGTGGAAAGAAGAAGAGGCTGCTCATATCATAGGTCCTTCGTCGAACTTTGACACCAATAACTCGCTCATCCTCGACAACGTAATCGTATCATGTTTTGGTGTCGGAATATTTAGATCTCTGCTGCGAGGCAAGTCTACTTACATCAGCTTTTACTTGCATCATCAATTACGCCATGATCTGATGATGGCTTTGCGTGATCGACATGTGATTGAACAACAATGGTCCCGACATTCCACTCATCAGCCGCGAAACATTAATTTTTGGGAGAACCACAAGAAGTCCAACAGGGATAAATAAATAGAAAACTGAACATAAAGAAACATTTATGAAACTCGTGTTTCATAAATTATATTGTTGTATAATTTCGAAGTTACTTTTCCACCATCAGTTCTTAACAACTGGTGAGAAGTAAAATAGCGCATTAAATTAATCCGCGATTCAATTCTCCATAAATAGCTGCTGCATATAGAACGAATTCGAACAGGTAGACTAGATCTATCTTCGTTCAGTAATAAATTAATTGTTTGATATGATAACTGATAACTTCCTTCTTAACATTGATACTTTTAGAGGGCAATATCCCTAACCTCAATAAACACATTCATCTTTTTATTGCATGCGGAAAAGATGATTGTTTGGATGATTGCGACGTTTTGTTGGTTGAGTTGTGTCAACGTTCCATAATAAACTAACCCTAACCTCAATAAACGCGTTTATGGGCCAACACTAAAACGATTGATGCACACAATAATACCGCGATATGCGGTGCATAAGAAGTCGCAGGTGCGACTACCTTTCAGGTAAACTTGATGTAAACCAAGTGCTCGCTTGGGGTATTGTGGCAGATTGCATTTGTAACCCCCGTGCCACAAAATTCAATCTTTTTTCAATATCTCATGTTTGAGAAAAGCATTACAGATTCGGATGTAGAATTGAATTTGCGATTTTTCAAGCTAAAATTGCTCCAATATGATCAAGGTTCCCAGGTTTTAATGTGCTAAGAAATTTGGCGGTCGATGCGGTCCGAGGGTCCCTATCATTCCAAAACCTGCTGCTGCCGGCTGCCGCCGGCCTGCTGCTGGCCCAGTCGCGCTGCCGCGCGCACATGAGATAATAGAACCGCTCTGCGAGCTCCATAATTATAGTACAATATATATAGAAGTATAATATACAGAGCTTCCTTCCCAATTTGGAATCGTTGTTTCGCGAAGCTGTTGCTTTCCGACATTCTTCAAGATGTTCTTGATTTGATGAAATGTAGCTTATTGTGAAATTATAGCCTTTTGATACTTTTTTCTCCACCAAACAGATGACACCGTCCTTTTGGCCCAGTGCTCGACACTGAGATATTCCAACAATTGCAGCAGTGTTTCGACCATATTCGCCCTATGATAAGATTTCACCTTTCATGAAGAGTCGATATCCAAGATTAGGAGTGATATTAATCCGTGATGATCTCGTATTGAAGTGAAATATACCAGAATATGTCAATATTTACCACTTAGACAAATGTCTCCATTACTCTTGATATGTGTACGTTGGATACATTTCCTTGTGTCATAGTTTTCAAAGCTATGTATGAATTAATATTGTTTCGCTTGGTTTGTACCACAATTTTCTAGAAGGTGAGGGAGTGTGGCATAAACATCGGCGTGATTCATTGCTGGGAGAGAATGGTTAGGTTAACGAAGTTCATACTATTTGAGAGCTAAGCGCCAGTGTAGAGAGCTGTGATATATCAAAACACATATGTATTGGATGGATCCAGCTTGAATTATGTCACTATATTCTTGGAATTGGAAGTTTATCTTCGTCAGTGGACAAGTTGCTTATCATGCAGACCAATGGGTATTGTGAAATTTTTGATTACGCGGCAATGAAGTACACACTTGTCGAACAATGTAGAATGATGAAGACAGAGCTTCCTTAACCATAATTCATGTCAAATATTGTCCTCTGGACACAGAAACCAGCAATGTATCATGATACTGCCATTGAGTAGGTAGATCGGATACATCCTTCAGTTTGTGGAGGACCAAAGGAATCACAAAAAATGGTTATAGTTTTGATTTATTTGAATATTTTAACCATTTTGGGCCAAAACGCAGGTAAAGGGATCCAGTAGCTATCATCTCAAGAACACAACTTTCAGATCATCCATCCAGGCAACAACAATGGTGGAAAAGTAATTTTCATGAAATTCGTGCACCATGCACTTACGACATTGAGGTGGTGCAGGGCGTATATTTATTTCTAGGAAATTAGTCGGATTTATTTGTTTTTTAAGAATGTTACGTAAGAAAGTTATTATGCGCTAGAGAATGGAATAAGCTATCTATCCATGCATTTCTTACTTGCGGTTGACTATACTGGAGGATCTAATTGTAATTTAAAATTTCACCGGTATTTTGCTTGTATGCGCTATAATAAATAAAGCCTGATATGGGACATGCCTCAAACCTACAGTCGTTTCCGAGAAGATATTAGAATTAGTTGATATATTTGAGAATACATTGAGAATTTCAAGATATTGTAGAAAAGTCTTGTGGTAAATTATCATTATGTACATACTTCCCTACTCAAAACCAAGGAAGAAAACAGCACAGATATCATCAGAAGGCAAAAATCTATCATTCTAATATGATGCCTGATCGAAATGTATTTTATTTGATTTCAATACTGATCGGTGACTCATAGCATTAAGATACTATTCCAAATGAAATGATGGTTTACCAGGAACAGCCGCCTCAGCCTTCTTTTTATTACTTGCATCGACCGCAGTGGCATCAAATAATTGAAGATCTTCCAGATTAAGCGAAGCTTTCATAAAATCAGAGCATTCCTAGAGAAACAATATAAACAAAATAAGAGTCTCGAAAAGATAAAACAAACCTGCAAAATTGCCAGTTGATCGAACGGAACTGTCAACTGCAATGCATCCGGGCCAGTTTCCTCCGCTTCATTCTTCATAAACGATCCGAATTGCATCAAAATTTTGGTATCCTTCTTGAGGACCGGGTCTGACTCGATAAATGTTTTCAGACCTTTGATAAAATCGGAATTAAACTTTACTCCGTCAAATACGGTTTGCATATATTTCAGCACTTGTTGCTTATGAAGCTCATACCCATTAGCAACAAATATCTTAGCTTTTTTAAAACCAGGTGCCTTTTGTTTGACGCACTGCTGACGAATATTTTTCAAGAATAGCTTCAAAAAATTATATTCTTTCCTTGTCTGAGCATTATATTGATTAAACTCTGGCCATAAAGCATTGTAGCTGGAGTCATTCGCTTCGAAGATCTTCTCATATAAGTAGTCACTCCAATGAGGACAAATAGGCTGGATCATCAGTACCAAAGCGCGAATGAAACGGTTGATAACTTCAGCGTGCATACCGATTTCACATCGCAAACAATAGTCACGGTAAATATCACGAGCAATAATCATATCATACCAACACTTGTGCAGGCCTTCCCGAAAGCACAAACCAGAAAAATGTTTCTTGGTAGACTCGATCAAAAAGTCCATCTCATTATCAAACGCCCTATCCATGAAGAGAAATGATCCTGACCGCAATTTTCCATTTTTCAAATCAGAACAAATGGACAAAATCCATTCTTCTTCCACATACAAGTATGTAATAGCTTGATTGGCAACACTTCTATCAAAATTAGAATCTTCCAAACTGTCACCTGCATCAGCTAACGCGAATCTTGTCGCATCTGCTGAAAATTCCTGTACACATTCCAACAGCATCAAAAAGTTTCCTTTCGATTTCGACATTTTCTCTGCATCGACCATTACGTGTCCATTACAAAAAATTCCTTTCGGCCAAAGATGAGGCGAGTCCTTCCAAATTTCTGCGTGATTATACAAGCACATCGTCAAATGGTTGGGAATCAAGTCCTTGGCAGACACACGCAAATCGAACGGATACCAATATTGAAATTCCTTCCTCATGTTATTCAACAAAGTTAACGATGGAATATTTGTGGCTGTTGCTGGAATATCTTTCCCCAAAAAAATGTAATCAAACACAACATCATTGAATTGACGGGAGTCAATTTGACCATGCGTACCACTAAGATTGTTGACATTCTCGTGCAAGTAATTGGCTATGGTATAATAAGCCATATATATAGTGGAATCTGATAAAGAATCAATAACCCATTTTTCATCCCAAGGTAGCTGAGTTCCAAGTCCAAATTCGCGGCTACATGCCCATTCTTTCAACCAATCCACAGCACCAACAAGTGCATCACGGATGCCATTGTTGTAAGAATTAAATTTAGATGCATCACTAACGTGAGAAAGAACATTGTCTCTCCAATCCTCCTCCCCGTAACCCAGATACCATTGATCAGTCAATGCAACAATACATTCATCACCCGAGCGCGAAACCACAGTTGATTCAGGCTCAAAATATAAAGCTGCATCGCCACTTTTGAGCATTTGCGCCTTGATAATGGGCTTCGCATCGCACACCTACAAAAATAGAATATATGTTATGTTGGAAAATATCGATGAAAAAAATGCGACTCTCACCTTCATTCCTGCACAATCTCCAACGAGCAACACTCCCTCATAAAATCCTTTCAAATACACCTCGTCTTTCACCAACTTTAATTTATCCTTCTCTTTGCTTGATACAATGTTGTGTTTCTCACACAACTGAACAGCCGC
>JACCEA012188491.1_pt1 | contig 17549 bp, 16 predicted proteins | sample 7449851 | NCBI WGS metagenome assembly JACCEA01 (sample SAMN15323453, study PRJNA562643) | freshwater metagenome | isolation source: river surface water | place: USA:Blue River Watershed | collected 2017-08-18
ATTTTCTAAAAGAAAGAGCACCATCTTCTAATACATATTCTGGTAAATGATTACCATCAATATAAATAATATCAAAATAATCATTCATAAATTTAGGAACTTTATCATATGAAAATTCTCTAAAAATTGTTATTTTTTTCTTATCTTCTGGAGCTAATAAATTAAGATTTTGTTTCATTGTTTCATAAATATTTGTAATTTGTCCTTTATATTCATCATAATCTTCATATTCACCATAAGGATCTACACCATATAATAAAGATTTAGGATGAGCGCCATAAGTTTTAGTACATGACATTATATTTGCTCCTAAAAATGTTCCTATTTCTAAATATTTAATAGGCTTATCTTCATATAATGATATAGGAATAAGCTCATTCCAATTATTTGTTAAACGATAATGTTGACCTTTAAAACCAGAAGGTAATATTTCTTCATTACTATATGTTTTTTCACTCATTTGTTTATTCTACATATAAAAAATAGATAAAATTATAAAATTAAACTTATAAACTATTTTTTCATAAAATATATTTTTTTTATATTTTATAAATATAAAAATATAAATTTTTTAAAATGAATACTTTTAAATATATACATATAAAAAATAATTCACAAAAACTCCTTATATATTTTAATGATATGACTCAAGTCGGATTTTCTGATCACTTTTCCCTTTATAAACAATTAAATACTATTTTTAACGATTTTGATATACTATTTATTAAAGATATTGCTGAATATTATTGGTATTTAACAATTATTGACCACATTTTACTCTTAATCAATCAATTAAATGAAAATTATCATTATCAATCTATATATGGATTTGCAGGAAGTTCAGGGTCTATAGGTTTATTAAATACATTACCTAAAATTTCAAATTTTAAAAGTGCAATTATTATAAATGGTCAAGTATCATTATTAAAAGAAGATGTTGATAAATATAGAAATTGTAAAGATTGTTATGTATTTAGTGAAGAAAAGATTAAAGAAAATTATAATAAATCTTATTTAACACCGTTAGAATATGTAAAAAATAATAGTTATAAAATACGATTTTATCATAATTCATCAGTATCAGATAGTATCAATCATAATATTTTAAAAGATAGATATAAAAATATAAAAAACTTTGAATATATTTATGAAGAACATCGGGATACTCCTTTTCACGGTAATTATTTAATTAAAAAATATAAAAATGAATATTTAGAGTTATACAAAAAATATTTTTTATCTTCATAAAAATTAAAAAACTTTTTTAAATAAATTTTTATTTTCTTTTACTTTTTTTATTAAATCAAAATCAGATTTATATATTTCATAAATCTCTTTTTTATCTTCTTCATCTAATATTATTTTTTCATTATTATTTGTATTTGAAACATTGATTTTTTGAAATGGTATTTTTAAATTTTTACATATTTTTAATTGCTCTAAATAATTTAATAAATTAAATACTTTTTTTTCCATTTCATTTTTATCATAATATATTATTATACATTTTTTATAATCTTCCTCATTTATCCACCAACTTTGCGGTCTAATATGAGTATGTGATGTAAAAGGTGTTATTAAAATTAAGTCTTTATTTTTAACAAATATTATAAAATCTTTAATATTATATTTTTGCATATTTATTAAATGAGTTTCACTATGTTTATGCTCATTATAATCTAATGAACCATATTTCCAATATTTATACATTGAAATAAATCTATCATATGGATCGCGAAGAAAAACAATTGGATTCATTGTTTGTGATGCCTTAAATTCGTGACCATTATATCTAAAATTATTTGGATAATGTACTTCAACATATTTTATAAAAGCAGAACCTGCAACTTTTGTTGGATGAATAATTACATATTTTATTTGATTATCATTTTGTTGTTGTATCATTTTATATATTAATTGTTGTTGTAATATACGTTTTTCTTTTTCTTTATTTTGTAAATAATATCTTGGATCATTATTTCTTTTCATTTTTTATTATATTTTATTTATAAAAAAAATAAAAATTATAAACAAAATATGAATATAAAAGAATTTATACTATTATTATTTAATTAAAATACTTTTAATTAAATTTTTAAATAATATATAAAAAATGGGTCGTCCTAAGAAAATTGTTCTTAATACCATTGGTACTGTTGATTCAACAAATACTACTCCAGTGGCAACACACGTTACTACACCTGTAGTAGAAACTGTTTTTACTGCAGTTGCACCTGAACCAGTTTCAGTAGCATCTGCTACTTCTGCAAATGATAAGAAATATGACATATGTTTTGCTTTTGACACGACTGGTTCAATGAGTGGTTGTATTAGTCAAGTTAAACAAAATATTCAAACCATTGTTAAAGAACTTTTCAAAAACATTCCTAATGTTCGTATTTCTCTTGTTGCTTTTGAAGATTACAATTTTGATTATATTTGGAAAGCCATTGATTTTACAAACGATGAAGGTGCATTAATTCATTTTATGACTCATCTTCACGAAGCTCATTGCATTCGTGGTTCTGATATTGGTTTTACAACACGTATTGATGGTGAAGGTATGGAAGAGTGTTATGAATATGTACTTCATAAAGTTCCTTCACTTAATTGGTCTTCTGAATCAATGCGTTCGCTTATTATTATTGGAGATGCTCCTCCTCATAGCAAAGAAAAAACTTATAACAATCTTGATTGGAGAGTTGAACTTGGAAAAGTTCGTGATAAAGGTATTAATATTTATTCAGTACATTGTCTTAGTTGGGGAAATGAACCTAAAGTAAAAGAGTTCTTCAAAACTATTGCAAAAGAAACAAATGGTTATCATTTATATTTAGATCAATTTACAATGATTCCATCAATGATGATGGCAATTTGTTATAAACAAATGGGTAGTGAACGTCTTGAAAATTATCAAAATGAACTTAAAGTTTCTGGTAGCGGTGTAACACACGGAATGTCACAAATTTTTGATATTATGCTTGGAAAAAAAAGTACAGAACAAGTTGAAACTGAAAATGAAGCTCGTTTTGATTATCAAGCTCATAAACGAACATCATCACATAATACTGGAAAAGTTGGACGAAAGGCAACAAGTACAGGTCTTGAGAATCTCGCAGAATCAGACTTTGTACTTAAACCATCTCCTCCATCACGTTTTCAAGTAATTGATGTACCAAATGATGAAGATATTCAAACATTTTCGGCGCATAATGGACTTACATTTGAACGTGGTAAAGGATTTTATCATTTTACGAAACCAGAATTGATTCAAAAAAATAAGGAGATTGTACTTCGAGAAAAGAGTAGTGGTGATTTCTTTGAAGGAAATATGTGTAGAAAGATGCTTAATCTGATTACTTATGATGAAACAAAACGTATTAAACCAACTGATTTCCCACAATATGATATTTTTATTCAAAGTACTTCACTCAATCGCAAACTAATGGGTGGAACTAAATTTTTGTATGATACAATGGCGTAGGAGAAAGGAACCTCTTTGGGCTCGTAGAGCTGGACTTTTAGTCTCCTTTCGAACCTCCAGCTATAAAAACATTTTTTTGTAAAAAAAAATATTTTTTATATAAAGTAAATATAGTAATTATAAAATGGTAAAAACGGAATATGAAAAAGCATTTTTAGAAATAAAAAAGATTGTTAAAGACGAATTTTTTAATTTTTATTTAGTATATCGAAAGATAAAAAGATCATATCTTGGTGCGTTTCCTAAAAAAGAATTTGTAAAAGTATTACAATTATGTAAAAAATATAAAATGAATTATATTTATGAAAAAAATATTTATAAAATAAAAAATAAAAAAAGAATTATATACTTGTGTATGATATCCTACGAAAATATACCCAAAAATATTTTTAAATTGAAAAATAAAAAATATTTTACTGCTCTTGGTTTAACAATAGGATATCCAGTAACTTGTGTTAAAACATTTGGTAACCTTAAAAAAAATAATTGTGGTCACGATATTTCAATTAAATATAAATTAAAAAATAGTAATAAAAAACATACTAATGAAGTAGGAGAACAAGTATATTATTTTATGTGTAATAAACCATTAAAAAAACATATGAAAGATTTTAAGAAAAAAATTGTTAACGAAATTAAAAATAATCTTCCAAATATCTTTTCTTATATTTCAATTCATTATGAGATTTCAAAATATAATTTATTAGAAAAATATGGAATAACTGATGATAATACAAAAATAGTATCTCAAGGTACTACAACATTTGTTAAAAAATAAATTTGTTAAAAAATAAATTTGTTAAAAAATAAAAATAAATATATATATTATGAATATATATATTTAAAAAATGGCAAAAAGAAAAAATTTATTATTTACAAGTGCAGGAGATAAAACACAATTTTATAAACTATGGTGTGACATTAATCGTGATTACGATATTTTTGTTTGTTATTATGGTAATCAAGAAAATAAACCTTATAAAAAATATTGTGATTACTATGTTGAAAGAAAAGGTGGTAAATTTCAAAATTTAGACTACTTTTGGAATCCTGAAAAGTATAAAGAAGAGTATGAAAAGAATAATATAATTGTTGAATCAAATAAATATGATGAATTTAATAATAATATAACTCTTGATATACATAGTTATGATAAATATTTTATTATTGATGATGACATACTTATTTTTTCAAAAGAAATAAACCAATTATTTAATTATTTAGAAATTTATCAATTAGATGTATTACAACCATCCTTAAAACCAGTCATTAGTAAAATGAGTCATCATTGTACATTATGTGTTCCAAATATGATTCTTCATTATACAAACTTTATTGAAGTAAATCTTCCACTCTTTTCTAAAGAAGCTTTAACAAAATGTATGAGTATATATGATAATTCATTAACAGGATATGGAATTGATTTTCTTTTTATGTGGAAATTGGGTTATCATCATAGAAATAAATATGCAGTTATTGATACTATTTCTTGTATTAATCCATATCAAGGAAAAGGAAACACTCGAGAAATTGAAAATTTGCAATCAAATCATTTACGGATTTATCATTGGAATATTGTAAAAAATAAATTAAATATTCGTACAGAAATACCCAAAACATATTCTTTTATTCGTAAATAAAAAATAAAAAAGTTAAATTACAAAAGAGTTGAGCGCAATTCCTCAATAAATAATTGCGTATCAATATCCCACATATCATAAAAATTTGCTACTACTCCATTTATTTTTATTAACCCTTTCTTATCACCATGGTCTCCACGATAAATATCAGAAAAGTTATGTTTGTGATTAAACGCAATTAATACAAAACTATATGGTATATCCATTATTTTATCTAAACGTCCTTCCATAAATGGTTTATGTTCACCTCGCACACAATCTCCATTAAATGGTCGCTGCTCCCAAAATCGTTTTGTATACGCCATTGATGCTTCAGAAAGCGAAATCATTCCATCAGAAGCCATTGATGAAGTATCACTTATTAAATTATATGTTCCATATAATGAACATCCTACACATTCTATTCCAGATGATTCATATTTCATTAATATTTTAACACGTGCTAATACACTTTCCGGTGGATAATAATCATCATCATCCATATGAAGTATATACTTTCCACTACTATGTTGTACTCCAATATTTCGCTTTTCAGCAATTGTTAGTTCACTATCTACTCCCATATGCACATATTTTACTAAACCTGCTTTCATATATGGTTTTGGAATCATTTCAGAAACATTATCTTTACCATCTTCTATAATAACCCATTCCATTTTTTCAACAGGATAGTTAAAGAGCGCATAATTGCGTAATGGAATTGGAAAAAGATGAGCACGATTTCGTGTTGGTGTAACAATTGATATTTTAGGTAATTGTTCATCAGAAAGATTTGGAAGTTTTAAGATATACTCTTTATTTGGACCAATGCTATGTTCTGGAGTACGAAGACCATTTAATGTACTTTGCATAAATGAATAATCAACTTCGCAATTTTCAATATCTGAAAATCCAGATTCTTGAATAGCAACCATTGGGTTACACATATATGCTTTATAATTATTATGAATGGTATTTAAATAATAACGGTCAATTTCTTCTTTATAAGACTCTAAATCACGAATTATTTTTTGTACCATTTCATCTTTTTCTAAATTAATTAAATATGCATGAGTTGTCCAACAACTCATTTGAACCCAATCGCTATAACTTTCTCGGTTTATTACTCTGTGAACAGTACCACCAAAATAAAGCATATCATAATCTTTGGGAACTTTATTTTTAAAAGCAGATGAAAGTGAATATAGAAATTTAAGATCATCTTCAAAAATAAGTAAATTTTGAGCTTTTGTTTTATTTTTGTTTACATAAGCTTCTTTAATAATTCTTAAATGCGAATCTAAACAACCACGCTTACCACCTTCAGGATGGCGTTGTGCAATAAAAAGATTTAATGGTATCTTTTCTTTTTGACAAACTTTTTTAAGATTATTACGTTTATCAACACGTTCTTCTAAATTAATACCATAACAAAGTACATTTTGAAGATCAGAGTTTAAATGAAATAATTTTGAATTCATTTTTTTTTATAAAATATATTTTTATATATTATTTATATAATCAAAAGTTTTTTATATCCATTTATAAACGAAATATAAAAATAATAAAATAGTAAAAATGAAAGTTAATCCTATTGATTATAATCAAGTATTTGAAAATAGAATTGAAAGTTATATGTATGCTATTCAAAAATATCCACATGTATTAAGTGAAGAATTTGAAAATATGATAAATGAATTATATTTAGAAGAAAATGATATACTATTAAATATTGATGGAATATCATCACCTATAAATAATTATATTAAAAATATAAAAATAAATTATCAAGTCATTGAATCAAATATACATTTTTGTAAATATTATCAAATAAATCCTTTTAATTATAATCATATACCTTTTATAGATAATAGTATAAATAAGATTATAATAAATGCAAGTTTACATCATATATCAAATGAGCATCGTAATATTTTATATAAAGAAATTTATAGAGTATTAAATAAAAATGGTTTATTTTTATTAAATGATGTATTATTAAATTCAAAAGAAGATTATTGGTTAAATGTAATTGTAAATAAATATAATCCAAATGGTCACCAAGGATTATTTTTTACTATACATGATAAAGAAATGTTAGAAAAAAATGGTTTTAATGTAATTACTAAAATAAAAAAATATAAATGGTTTTTTTATTCAAAAGAAGAATTACTAGATTTTGTTAAAAAATTATTTTATTTAACATTAATTCAAAATGATGAAATATTATATAATCTTATTGAAAAATATTTAGATTTACAATATGATATTGAAAAAAACATATATTATTTTGATTGGAGTTTAATATATTTTATATGTACTAAATTAAACAACCCAATATTGTGATAATTCTTTTTCTAATTGATGTGATAAAACTTTTTCTCCATTCATTGGAGTAAAAGTAAATTCACTAAAATAAATATCATCATTTACATCTATATAAAAATCCATTCTTACGAATTCAAATAAAGAACCCATTTTTTCAGCATAATGTATCATTAAATCCAATTTTTTAGGTTTTTCAATATTTATACTTTTTATTTCATTATCTCCATGTAGTATTAAATTCCAATTTATATCATAATCATTACGTAATTCATTATGTTTAACACTAATACTTTTACAAACTCCATCAAAAATACGACACATATAAACAATTGCATTTCCATTATTTCCAACATATTTATCATTTATTTTTTCTTCAATAAAAAATCGTGGATTAAGATAACTATATTGTTTTTCTTGTATAGGATTATATTGTATATTCCATTTTTTTAATTGGTTTTTTAATTTAAGTATATTGTATACTTTATTTTTTTTTATATTTATATTCCATTTTGAAGCATGAGATGCTTTTATTAAATAATTTGAATTTATATCACTTTTTTGTAAATCATTTACATTTTTAAGAATACGAATAATAGGTGCTACTTTAATTTCCCCATTACACATATTTGTAACAATTAATTTTACATTTATTTTATCTACAAATTGCGAATGAAATAATCCTAATTGTGATTTATATATATTTACTTTTTGATATAATAATAATGAATTCCAATTTGCCGGTTTTTTTATTCTAAATAATACCATATTATTTTTATACTATATTAAAATTTTATTTTTTTATTTTTATTTTTATTTATATTTTTTTATGATAAATAAAATTATATAAAGATGATAATATTTTTCTTTTATGAGTTGATTTTGTACTTTGTTCATCATCTTCTTTCTTACAAGCATCATCTAATTTTGCTCTCCATACTTTACAACTATTACAATTACATTCAATATGTTCATCATTATTTTTCTTTTTAGAAACACGGTTTTTAATCATTGAAAATAATTTCATCATTACAACAAATGTTACTTTTACAATTTGAGCTCGATGTTCTGGATTTTTTATATACTCCATTCCTTTCGATAATACTAATCCATATAATTCATTTAATATCATTTTATATTTTATATTTTATATTTTATATAATTTAATTTTTACTAAATCACTATTTAATAAAAATATATTTATTTTTTTATATAATATTTTTTATTTATGAAATCATTAAAAGCATCATATTTACATGTTTTATTACTTTTATATTTTTAAAAGAAATATTTTGAACAATTAAATTAACATTTAAATTTAATGGGGCTTTTAATACTATTTGTTTAAACCCACTTTTATATAACATTTCAATAAATTCATATATATAATATTTACCTATTTTTAATACAAAATTTTTAAAATTTTTATATTTACGACCTCCCCATGGTGGGTCTATAAAAAAAATATTTTTATCACGTTCTTGAATATGTTCATAATATGTTAATATATTATCATTATATAACCGCACATTTTTTAAATCCAATAAGTTAATATTATCTTTTAACACATTATAATGTACTTTATTTAATTCAATACCAATAACATTTTTAAAATGTTTTGCAAACGATATCACATTTCCACCAACTCCCGCTGTTCCATCAATTATATTATTTATTTTTAAATTATTATATTCTTTAATAATTTGTTCAGTAATCCATTGTGCATCTAATGGTTTACTTATTGAATATAAACCCTTATCTGTTATTTTTAAATGCGTTTTTTTATATTTTTCAACATATGCTATATCATTTTTATCAAAATAATAATATAAATTAATATTATTTAATAATATTGGGTCTATAAACTCTTTTTCTTCCATTATTGATTCATTTAATATTTCTTTATAATCTTCTATATTATCATAAGTATTCTTATTATCATTATCAATATTAACAGTATTAATATTAGCAGTATTAATATTAACAGTATCAATATTAACAGTATCAATATTAGCAGTATCAATATTAGAAGTATCAATATTAGCAGTATCAATATTAGCAGTATCAATATTAATAATATTATTATTTATTTCATTATTTTTGTTTACTATATTATTATTTAATATTTCATTATTTTTTGGTTTTAATAAGTGATTAACATCATCATCTTCATCACTTAAATATAATAAATGATATCTATTATTTTTAATCATTTTAAATTATATTTATTTTATATATTTTTCTTTATATTATTTTTTAAAATTTAATCTATTATTTGTATGATAATAATTAGTTAAAACAAACTAATTTATTAAAAATAAATAAAAATCTATTTTATTTATTTTAAATTTTATAATCTTAAAGAGTAGATTATAATTATATTATAACTAAATAGTAGATTTAAATAAATTAAATAAAAATGGGTATTCCATCATTTTTCCGTGAACTTGTTAAAAAATATAAAGATACCTATTTTGGTATGGTTGAAGGTAAACAAGTTTGTGATTATTTATTTTTAGATTACAATGGTATTGTTTACAATGTTTTTGAAGCAATTAAAGGTAAACTTGATAAATCTCTTAATAAATCAGCTCTTGAAAATATACTAATTGATGAAGTTGTTAAACACACACAACATATTGTAAATGATGTTGTAAAACCTCGTAAACTGTTATTTTTCTCACTTGATGGTCCTGCACCACGTATGAAAATGCTTCAACAACGTTCGCGTCGTTACAAAGGTATTCAACGAGATGAATTTTTACTTGAACGCAAAAAGAAATATGATATGCCAATTGATGCTTCTTGGAATCCGGGTCCTAATATTTCACCTGGAACAGAATTTATGGAAAAGCTTTCAAATAAACTTCTTGAAGTAGGTAAAGCAAAAGGTTTTGTTGGAACAGTTGGTTCAAAACTTCAAGTACTTATTAGTAATTCAAATGTTCCGGGCGAAGGTGAACATAAATTTCTTCCAATTATTCGCAATATGAGAAAAAATAAAAGTGAATATGATGCTCCTGTATATATTTATGGTGGAGATGCTGATTTACTTGTATTAGCAATGGTTACACATAAAAGTAAAATTACTGTTTTTAGACCTGTTGCTAAAGAACGCGAATTAAAAGAGCAATTATCTAATTATGAATTTGTTGGAATCGATATTGATAAATGTAAAAAGAATTTCCATAATCTTCTTACTAAAAATTATAATAAACCAGATATTCAAGAAGTTCGTGTTGTAAATGATTATAACTTTTTAACCTTTTTAGCAGGAAATGACTTTATTATTTCGCTTCCATTCTTCAAAATTCGTAAAGGTGGTTTAGACCGTGTTACAACAATTTACAACCAACTTAGACCTCAATATGATTATTTAATTGATTATGACCCTGATACAAATCCTAATCCAATTATTAATCACGCTTTCTTTAAAGAAATTATTACTCAATGTGCTTTACAAGAACAAAAACTTCTTGAACTTCAACAAAATAATATTGATAAACTTCTTAAAGGTGGTCGTAGTACATTTTTTGATGATGAAGAAGGTAAAACACCTTTTGAAATTGATTCAAATCGTTATGATAACTGGGAAGTATGCTCGCCTGGTCATCCGCTTTATGAACAATATAAAGATGAATTTAAAAAGATTAATTATAAACAAGAAGAATCAAAATGGAAAGAAGAATATTACAAATATTTTGTTGGTATTTCTTATGATAATCGTGAAGAATTTGATAGAGTTGTTGAAGATATGTGTATTAATTATTTAGAATCACTTGTTTTTACAACACGTTATTATTTAGTTGGTTGTCCTTCATGGCGTTGGCATTACCGCTATCGTGTTTCACCTTTCCCAAGTGACATTCTTCGCGTACTTAATACTAAAATTACAAATATGAATGATATTACATTTGAACTCGGTGCACCATACACTCCATTCCAACAACTGCTTTTAATTCTTCCACCACAAATGAGTCATATTATTCCCAAAGCACTTGCTCCTATTATGAGTGACCCAATGCACGGAGCTGTTCATTATTATCCAACAAATTTTAAGATGGATGTACTTGATGGATTAAAAACCATTTATAGTGAAGCTATATTACCAGAATTTGATGAATCTGTAATAATGAAAGCTTATGATAAACTTCAAAATGATTTAACAGAAAATGAGAAGTTGCGAAATACTATTAGAACTTCCGCATTTTTAATTAAATAAATTTTGATAAATCTTCAATAGTTACACTATTAGTATCATAAGAAGTATATGCAAATAAATCATTGTATATATCTAATCCGTGTGGAAAATCATCCACAATAAAATTTTTTAATAATATTATTTTTTTATTTATTAAATCAATAGTTCCTTTATAAATTTTACCACATATTTCATCTTGACCTGTAATATAAAAATAATTATTTTTACTAACTATTTTATCAAAATGAACGTGATTAAATTCAATTTTATCAACTAATTTAAAATTTGGAAAGCTAAATAAAGCAAATGCTCCACTTGTTATTTGATTATCTTTTGCTAATTTTATATTTGTTTTATAATTGATTATTATAAATATGTAATCACTATTTATAAATAGTATATCTTTTAATCGATAATTATCTTTTATATCACCACTATTTAAATATTTTTGATTATAAGTATTTAAATTTATTTCTAATACATTATTTAATTTATTTGATGTAAATATATTTGATGGTGATAAATATAATTTATCATTATAAATTTTCATTCCATGATATGTATTATTATTATTTAATGTAATTATTTTTTTTGAAATAAATTTAAAATCTTTTATATTTACATCAAATATCCATAATATATTAGTAAAAAATATCATATATAATTGATACATATCTTTTGATTGATTATAAATGATTTCAAAAGATTCACAAAAATGTATTTTCTTTTTTTCATCAATTGTTTTATAAGTATCTAATATTTCATAACTATTTTTATCAATATCTATACTTATTAAATAAAGTTTATAAGCATAACGATGAGCAATAATGATTAAATTGTGATTTATAAATTTAACATCTGTAACAGATGGAATACGTCCTTTATTATGTAAAAAAATTTGTTCTAATTTATTTTCATTTTCTTCATTAAATATTATTTTCATTTTTATTTTAATTTACTATTATAGATAAATTATTTATATTTACATTAAAATACAAAAATAATATAAAAATGAATATTGCTATTACATCAAGATTTATGAATATTGATTTACCATATATGAGTATATGGTTTGAATATTATATTGCATTAGGAGTAAAACATTTTTATTTATATTATGTTGATAATATTTTTTTTGAATTAGAAAACATATTAAATTATTTTCCAAAAGAAAAAGTAAGTATACAAAATATAAAATTAGATTCAATACAAGATAGTAATTCAGTATTTTTTGATTATCCATTTGTTATAAAAGAAGAGTATATATTACATATTGATAGTGATGAATATTTATATTTAAATAATGAAAATTTATATACTTTTTTAGAAAAAAATAAAAATGTGGATGCATTTTATTTTTATTGGTATATGTGTCCAAGTAATGAATTAATAATAAATAATTTTAATCAAATATTACAAAATAAAAGTTCTAAAAAATATATTATACACACATATAAAATATTAGCTAAAAATAAAAATATTCAATTTATAAAAGGATATACTCATGATGTAACTTTTTTAAATAATCGAAATGTTATTAAAAAATATATGGACACACCATATTTTTTAATTCACTTTTCATATCGTGGAATTCAAGATTGTTATTATAAATATATATATCAAAATTTAATTAATCATAAAGATGTACATTTACATTTAGCTAAATTTAAAATATGTGATAAAAATATTCAAACTATAAGAGTAAATGAATTACCATCACGAGTATTAGTTTTTTTAGGAGAATTAAATAATAAAAATAATGATTTTCAAATAAATATTACACTACCAATAACTCAAAAAAGTCAATATGAATTATATGATTTAATAGATAAAGAAGAAAATAATAAAAATACAAAATTATTGTTTATAAATCGTTTACAAAAAATAATACAATTACAAAAAGATAATAAATTGCAAATATGTCAAAATATAATTCTTCCAAATGGAAGTATTAAAAATTATATTAAAAATATTTTATTAAATAATTATTCTATTATCACATTTACTTAAACAACTAAATCAATTTTATTTGGTTCTTCTGTTATTACTAATATTTCATTTGCATTTTTAATTTCATTTAACTCTATTTTTATTTCTTCTTTAGAAAGATTCTCTAAAGTGCGAAAACTTTCACTTTTTTCTGGGTCAACATCATTATATTGCACTTTTGTTTTTAAATATGCTGAATAAAAAATATTTTTCTCTGTATTAATTGTTGAATAAATATCACCTAATTTAGTAATCATAAATAATATATTTGTAACAAAAGTAGTTGTTGTTTGATTATCTAAATAAAAGTCATAAATTACAAATCCACTTAATATAGTATTTACCATAAAAAGAATCATACATAATATAGAAGCTCTATAATAATATTTATCTAAAGATAATATATTTTCTTTACGATGTTTAGGAAGAGTTTCCAAAGTTTTTCCAACAGAATCATTATCACATGGTTTTGAAGTATTGACTTCTAAATAATTAATTAATTGATTTTCTCTTTTAATTTCAATTATATAGGTTAATACAAAAGAAGCCATTGTTATAAAATTAATTATTAAAGATATTATATAAAAATTAGATGTTGGATCCATATTTTCTTGATATGAACATACATGGTCTTCACATTTTTGAGGAACAAATAATATTAGTAAAGTTGAAACTAAAACGCGATATAATTCTAATGAAAATAAAGATATTGATGTACTTTTTTGAATAAAATCTTGATTATTTAATTTATTTTTGATATATTCCATTTTTATTTTTATTTTAATTCTAATATAACAATTTATTTTTATATATTATAAAAAGTATTTTATTTAAGTAAAAATATAATAAAAATAATAAAATATTTTTAAATAAAATAATTCTATAGTATATATAGAATTGTTTATTATAATAAAAAATGGTTTCACAAGCAATTACTGCTTTTTTTATAATATTATTTGTTATATTTATAATTATATTAATTTTTAATGGACTATTAAATAAATTAATTGATGGTGTAATCACTGATTCCAAAGAAAATTTCGTTTCTCAAATTACAGGTTTAGAAACGCGAAATGAAAAGAAAAATAGTTTAATTGATAATAGTGAAAGTGTAAATCGCAAAATTCCTTTAATCACTCATCGCGAAAAAGGTTATAATCAAAATAACTTTCAAGTTGCTTCAGATATTCCTTTAAGCCAAACTTCATATCCTTATTTTATTAACAAATATTATATTAATCAAAATATTAATAAATCTGTTGATGAAGATATGGAAATACACGATTCTGTAAATATAAATAAACCAGATTTATTATACGATGGTATTTGGAAACCTAATTATAGAAATGCAGGAGATTATCAACGCACAAATTGGACTCCAGTCCATCCTATTAATGAAAGTCGTGGTAAACTTGGTATAAACAAATTATTAGAACAAGCACGTAGTAAACCAATGCCAAATGAAATGGAATTTAATCTTTGTAACACAAATCCATTACCTTTTAATGAATTTGATAAATTATGCGAATCAAGTATGAATAGTGAATTAACAGGAGTTGTAAATGATAAAAGATGTAATAAAGATAAGAAAGATGATGATATTGTATGTTTTCAAGTTTATTTAGATCCACTTTCTAAATAAAAAAGATTATTAAATTTTTATTATAAAAATAAATTTATTTTTATATTATTTCCATACTTTTAAAAAAGTATGTAAAAATATGTTAACTTATGGAATTATTTTTAATATATTGTTTTTAATTAATTTACTACTATATATAGTAATAATAAAAATGCATACTTTTATATTTGTATAATTATGAATTTTATATTTATTTTATGAATTATTCTATTTTATCGATTATGTAAAACTCGAATTTCACTTTTAAAAGTCTTGAAAAATAAATAATATTTTTAAAATCTTAAAAGTCATTTTATTTATAGCGTTTTTAAAAGTGAAATTCGAGTTTTACATAATCGATAAAATAGAATAATTTTTATTAATATCTAAATTAATATAAAAAATAAAGTATGGGTTTTTTATTTATAGATTTTAATAAATATATTTATTTTTATTATTGATTATAGTAATATTTTAAAATAAATTATAAATAAATGTAATATTTATAAAAGTATTGAATTTTTTAAAAGTATGCATTTTATAAAAAAAGTATGGAATTTTTATAAAAAAGTATGCGTTTTATATTTAATTTAAATATAAAAGAAAAAATATATAAATAATTAAAATAAATTTATATAAAAAAAATGATAAATAAAAATACATTTCATATATGTTATTATTGTTTAGATTATATGTCTAACTTAAAAAGTGATGTAAATAGACACTTAAATAAACAACATAAATGTAAGCCTTATTCTATTTTATTTAGTTTTGAAGAAGCAAGTAAAAAATCTTTATATACTAAATATATTTTTCATATTGATAAAAATAGTTTAACTAAAAATGATTTATTATTTATTATTTCAAATTATAATAATAATAAAAATCATATTTTTGAAGATTTTAGAAATCCTTTACTAATTGCTAAAAATAATGATTCTTTATTTACAAAAGAAGAATTAGAAATACAATATAATAAAGTTGAAGAAAAATTTATAAGTGAATTAGAAGAAGAAATAAAAAAAGAAGAATATAAATGTTATCGTTGTGAATCAATATTTACAACAAAATATAATTTATTAAAGCATCTTAAAAATGAAACTATATGTAATAGTAGAAAAGAAAATAATGAACTTATAAAAAAAAATAAAGAAGAAGAAATAAAAAAACGTGAAATAACAGATTATCACAATCAAGCAATTATAAATAATATACAAAATATTGAAAATCAACAAAATAATAATATATTAAATAATAATATGAATAAAAATAATTTTCAAGTAAAAATTAAAGATTTTGTAAAAGAAAATTATGATTTAAGTCATATTGATGATAGTTTTTATACTAAAAAAGATTTCTTTTTATATAATAATTTTTTAAGAGAAATTATGTTAAATGAAAAAAATAGAAATGTTTATTTTATAAATAATGAGGCTATTTTTTTAACTGATAATGAATTAAATAAAATGTCTGATGAAAAAGCAGGATATTTAATATTAGAAAAAATTGAAAAATCATTTGAAATATTTCTAAATAAACAAGATGAAGATGTTAAAAAATATTATAATTTTATTACTAAATACTATCATGTTATAAAAGGACATTGTAAACATGATACTATACATAAAGTTTATGATTTAGATAGTCAAACATTTATTTATACAGCAAATAGTCGTGCTTTTAGATCAAGAGATAAATATTTAAATAATATTAAAAAAATATTAGAAAAACATAATAAAGATATACAAGAAAAATTAAGTAAATATTCGGATGGTGGTCAAATACTTGTATTTGAACCAAATATTGAAGATTTTATTTCAATACGTAATCGTTATAGAGATTTAAAAGATAAAAAATAATTTTCAATCATAATTTTTATAAAAATAAATTTATTTTTATATATTTATATTATAGAATATATTATAGATTTTAAAAAAAATGACTTATTTATACATTATTTTGATTTTAATCGCAATTGTCATATTATTAGAATATGGACAACGTTATCTTAAAAAACAAAAAGAAGGTTTCACTAATCGTGAAACTTTTGAAAACCCTTATTCAAACATATATTTTGAAGAAAATACATTAATAAATTTTGGTGATAACATTACCGGAAGTGCCGTAAATATTGCAAAACCTTATCCTCAAATTGGTACTTTTGGAACAAGTGGTAAACGTCCCAGTTATGTTGGTTTAGCTAATCCAGATACTTATCAAGGAAATTATTTAAATTGCCCAAGTTGCCAATTACAATTTGATTGCACCAATTATCCTTATGAAGTGGACCCAAAACACGGTGCTGTATGC
>JACCEA010126141.1_pt1 | contig 17547 bp, 9 predicted proteins | sample 7449851 | NCBI WGS metagenome assembly JACCEA01 (sample SAMN15323453, study PRJNA562643) | freshwater metagenome | isolation source: river surface water | place: USA:Blue River Watershed | collected 2017-08-18
TGGCATTTGGCCGACATCATGGCTAAAGACAGAAACAGAATTATAAATGAGTGTTTCATATTTGACGTTTATTTTTTATCTTTTTAATAAGCAACAGGACAACTTACTCTGATATATCCACTACCTCCGTTGCCACCATTCTTGGAACCGGATGTTCTTCGAGCACCACCACCGCCAGAACCATACATACCTGTAATTCCATTAGCATTACTACCGTTTCCATAGCCAGGGGCACCAGCCCCTAACATATTATAGCCACCCCTGTACGATGATACGACCGGAGAAACACCGGCTAAACCAACAACACCGTTCCCGGATCTTGATCCTGCCGACCCTCCAGATCCACTAGTGTACGAAGAGGATGTTGCGTTTGGTACATCTCCACCCTTACCTCCATCGAATTTAACGTCTCCAACTCCGGAGGCGGAAGAACCTCCACTTCCACCGGTCAGTGCAGTAGCCGGTGCCAATCCTCCTTTTGCTAACACTTGTCCTGAATTCCAAGATGTATCGCCACCATTATTACCTGCTGTAGTAGTACCAACGCCACCAGCTCCAATCGTGTACGGTATTTCTTCCAAAGGAGTAACTGAAACAAGCGACGAGCTATAAGCTCCACCACCGCCACCTGGGCCGATTCCGTTTGGAACACGTCCACTTCCTGAGCCACCACCACCCCAGCATTCAACTAAAAGCTCCGTAACCCCGTCTGGTACAGTAAAAGTACCTGAGGCAAAAAGTGCTCTACTATAATGAATGGAGCTTGTTATTTCATCGAGTGCTAATTTGAGATCAATAAATTCAGTATTAGTTAATGCCGCGCCACCAAAGAAAAAAGCCATTGGTGAACCAACTGACATTACAGACATATCGTAAGGAACGCCAGATATTCCTGGCGGATAACCCATCAACTTGAGAGTACCGCCAGTTGCAGATGCCGACCCTCCACTGATATTCGATCCTATCGCAGTGACTGACAACGACTCATCACAATACAGTATACCAGCAGACGTAGAGCTAGTTCTCCTATTCATTATAGGAACCGTGTTACCCGTTAGTGACGACACGGTATTGCCAGTACTGTTATTATATGCGGTAACAAGTCCGTCTAAGTGTATGAAAATATTAAACGACCCTGGGTCAATCCTATCCCTGTAGAATACACCAGAACCTCCAAAAGATGATTCGATAGCATGAATGATGCAGTTGTTATTCTGCGTGAAGTTAGGACCAACAGACGGAGACCATCCCGTATCAAACACGTTATGAACAGCAGATTCGGTATTGAAATACGGACCGTAATTCTTTAAATATCTTACTGGTTCCGATGAATTGGTTTCTGTAAGTATGTATTGACCTGGATTCTTCCAATTTATACGGCAGAAATTTACGGCTCCGTTTCTGTCACAGTCGTTTGCCATGTAGTATATCCAGTCTGCTTTAGCGAAGGCCCCACTGGTGATCAGCTTACGCATGAACCGATCATGTATGATCTGCTGCCGTATAGAGGGCAGTCTCCATCCTTGTGATACGGCGTACATTATGACCTTTCGGTACTCCGCGCAATACGACGAATAAAATATGTATGGATTTACTCCCATAACTAGTCAATATATAATTTAACCTTAAGTCCCCCTGCTGTACCGTCGCCAACTTGTGTGATCTCGAATTCAATCTTCTGGTCATCACTTACAGCCCCATTTGAAATTACAGCCGGTGTGACTGCTGATACTGAAGTATCTTCCGTATTGTCAATTGTTAACGGAGTTGAAAATATTGTTGTTCCGTCTACTTTAATATTCACTGTAAATATACTTCCGCTGCTTTGTGGGATGTTTAGCGATGCCCTCACACCTGTTATGGTAAAAGCAGATGGGGATTTAACTGTAAGGCATTTTCCAGTGATTAAAACTGATAGTTCGTCACTGCACGTATACTCTAAGAAAGATGGGATACTACTTCCCCCTCCACCGCCAGCATTATCGTCCACATACTTTTTAGTTGCTACGTCCTGATTATTAACGGGATCAGATACGTTAGTTATCCTTACGGCGCCAGCATCATTACCAGCGGTAAGCACACTGGTCAAATTTTGCGGAGCAATACCAGCTACAGCCGCAGTTACGAACGCTGTCGTTGCTATCCGTGTTGTGTTGTTACCTACCGCTTGCGTTGGGGCCGTTGGATTGCCTGTTAGCGCAGCAAAGTTAGACGCGACTAAGGCTTGGTTTTGTCCGTTTACTCTGGCCATAACAGCCGTAGTCGTTGTCCATATATCGCCGTTGACCGGTGTCGTTGGATTCGCTCCATGTGGGATATTAAATGGTGCCCGTTCGGTGGTCGAAGCAGATAGCCCTACTTTGCCGTTACTGATTGTCAGTGCGTCTGTGAAAGTTGTAGGCACAGCATACCGGTTTGTCGCGTCGAATCCTCTATATTCTGAGATTCGAAAAATGCTCGGCGTCGATGCATTCGTGTACGTCTGACGAAACGCAAACCCCTTGGTCACGTCTGAGTCTGTGGCTACGTTGCTTCCGCCCATATACATATACGTATGTGTATCGGCTTCGTCGTAATCAATGTATTTCCTAACCTGCACAGTCCCGCCACGAACATCTAGTGTAGAGGCCGGCGAGAAGTATGGAAAGTCTCCTGTGTTATCTGTTGATCCGATACCCATGCGCCAAGTATTCGGATCATATCTAAAGCCCTTATAGTAACCGCCGCTGTTATAAAGCATAGAATTGCTAAAGTCATTCGTGTGTCCCTGATCGTCGTTATACTGTGGAAACATTAATTGATTCGTGAAGATGTTTTTACCCGTCGTCGCAGAGAGCTTTATGATATTCGTCGCCGCCGGGTTTTCCGCACCTCCCAAAAAGCGAGTGCCTGAAAAGAAATTGTATTCCGCATAATCAAGATCGACGCAATACTGTGTCATCAACTCAGCCCCTACACCGAAGAAGTAGTTACCGTTAAATGGATCTACTTGTCCGGTGTTCTTTACACTCTTGATGCCAGTCCCGCCTGTATTAATAGCTCCGCCATAGATGTAATTGTGGTTTACGAAATTTCCAGCATGACCGGCTGCGGTTAATAGCACACCTACCGCGTTGTTATCAATCAGGTCAAATTTGACTGTGTTATACAGAGTCCCATTATATACTGCACCGATAGCGTCTAGTTTGATCGCGTTCTTCCATCCGGTCGCATTGTTCAAGTACACGTGATTGCCGTATGAATTACGAACCGTTATTGCCGAGGTGTTTTGGAAAGCGTTCCAATTGGTCCCCGTATTAGCGCCTTCAAGTCGACCGTAGATATTTACAATCTGTCGATTATTCGGGTTAACCAGAGTGTTCCCACCAACAATAATACCGTCCTGGTTGGCTGCAAAGAATAGTTCCCCAAGAACATTCAGACGAATGTTCTTATTGTATCCTGTCAGATCAATTGGGCCCGATACAAAATAGTCCCCCGAAGGTATTATCAGAAGCTCCCCGGACGATGCATTCAATGCAGCAATGATAGCCGCCCTGTTATCAGTCGTGCCGTTGGCGACGAGTCCCGGAATAATTTTACCTTCATCCCCTTTCGCATTTAAAGCTGTTTGCGTTGCTGACGAAACAGGCTTGTTAACATCACTCGTATTGTCTGCGTTTCCAAGTCCTACCTGTGATTTTGTAACCCCGTGAGGATTGCCCGTGTTTGATGTGTGATCAGTCAACGCACTGCTTGATGCTTTCCCGTCAAGTGCAGTTTGCGTAGCGGTGCTGATTGGCTTGTTTAAATCGGAAGTATTATCAACATTAGATAGGCCGACTGCTGTTTTATTCACAATGGCACTAAGAGTTCCTTTTTTACTAATGCCTGATTGGATGATGAGTAGAAACTCATCCCCCGTTGGTGCCGTTACATTAGGCAATTCAGAAACCCTTATAGTTGTCTGCGAATAGCCCGCAAAAACAACAAGTAACAATAGAAAAGAAATAATGAATTTCATATTATAATTATTTTACCGTCTTCCGTAGTTATTACTTTATCATCTTCCGTCGTTATGCCGGTCCATCCTGTATTGTAAACAGCAAATGCCGTTTTGCTCACACGCGAGTATGCCGTGCCGTGTTGTGCAGGATGGCTCACCACTTCAAACAATTGCCGGGCAAAAGTATTGATGGCCTCTGTCATAGCTATACTTTCTTCATCTACATTTGCTTTTATTTTAACACGTACAGTAACCAATGCCTTTCGAAGTAATGCAGTTACAGGTCCGGTTACATATACTGTAAGCAAGCCGTTTTCCTTTACAACTTCCTCCGGCTCAAATGTATATTTAGTAGTTCCGTGTTGGCGAAGTTCTACGGACACGTCGCATAAAGATAAACTTAACGGAGCCGATAATTTGTCAATAAACGGCCATTTAATTATCAGGCTGTCGCCCTGTGCTATGCGTTGCAAGGAGGTATAAAAATTTTTCATAAAGTTCCTAAGTAAGTAACTAAAGCGTTATATATGGCCGTTCGTTTAGTACTGTCCCATCCACTGCCGAAAATTATAAACTGTACGTCACGGGTATCCCATTCTCCCGGTCCGGCTTCCAAGTTATTAGCACATACAAAAACCGGCCGCGTGCACAGTGCCGACGAACCTTGGGATGAGGTGAAAATAGAAGTGTTGTCCTTATAAATTGTATACGCATTAGAAGCTGTGCGAATACCCGCATAAATACCTATGCTATTAGTTACTATGCCGGTACCTGAATGAACAACGGAGTTATTAATGGCCGAAGATATTCCATCCGCTGCCCCGCCTGTTCTTCGAGGCCTTAATTGCAGCCGTCTTTGGTTATTTGTTTCTTCAGTTCCAAATACACTGCTGCTGGCATTCTCCGCGTCGGTTGCAACACCTACAAAAAACCCAGCGGAATTTTGCGTGTAGTTAACGCCATTTGATGGTGCCCACGTTGTATTTATGTAGCTGGAAAAGCCGTTTGATTTATACCCAACATTGGACGTCCACGTTGGGCTATTGACCAGCGTTGCTAAATAGCTAGCAGGAGTTTTCCAATTTATGCGACCAAAGGCGCCGCTGCCATCATTCGCAAATACCAACATCACGTCTATATAATCCCATGCGTCTGCGGCTATTAATGCAGCTATAAGTGCATTCTGATTTGTTTGTTGTCCTGTCGAGGGGGCAGTAAACGACTCGGCAGAAGCTTTTGCAAGAATGGCGTTGTACTGCTCGGTAATAGAAGGCGCGACTTTATGTGCCACGCTCATCATTATGGACTGAGCGTTAAGTTGAAGAGTTAGTAAAAATAAAAACAAGGTCCTCATTCTTGCATTGATTAAATGTCCTCCACTAAGGTACTATTTTTAAATCAGTTCCGTCTCTCCATACCGTACCCGACGGTAAACCACTGGCACTTGTGGGCAACCCATACATTTGAATCAATGTCCCTAAAACTCTAATCATAGTGCCGGAGCCATTGGATACTTCCACGCGATCGCTGCGCACTTTAACTGCGTTGGTACTTACTACCATATCCGCAGCTACCCCTGATTGCACAATGGTTTGATTATTTCCTGTAATGCCAACTGTGCCTGATGCGGTTATATTGGTATTTCCTCCAGCATTAGACATTGATACCGTGCCGCTTGTAGTGTTGGATAATTGAAGGCCCGTGCTTGCCTGAATAACTGCGCCACCGGTAACCGAAGTATTATAACTTGCCGATGCAGTTTGCAATGCTCCAGTTGCATTAATTCGCATGCTTGAAGACGAATTCAAAGAAAAGGCGCTGCCATGTTTTGCTTCTATAAAACCGCTGATGCTGCCGCTGGTAAAATTAGCTCTGGCCGACGCATTGGCTCCCGTACTCGTATTAACTACATCAATCATGTTAATACTACTGTTCACATTGCGAGCAACTTGCAATCCATACGCTCCTGCAGACCCTTGCAATCTCAAGGACTTATTTGAGTTGTTCCAACTGAAATTTGTATTATCCTGAGTAAGCGCACCTGAAGTTCCGGCAAACAGTACGGACCCCGAAGTCATCGTGCTGAAATTAGGCGCAGAACTGAAAGTTTTTGCGCCTGCCAAAGTTTGTGCGCCAGTTGTTACCGTCCCTGTATTCGTCGCCGATGCATTGGGTATATTGACGGTCAAAGTACCAGAGGATGTAATGGGCGATCCGGAAATATTAGGCGCAGTGCCTGAATTACCAATGGTCGCAGCAACTGAAGTAACCGTGCCGCTACCACCACCCCCTGAAGGTGTGATCCAAGTCATGTTATCACTAAGTACTTTGCCGGTTGCTGTTCCGGGCGCAGGCACTAATCCTTTTAATGAAGTAGTGGCCACATTCAATAAAGAAGTTGCTTCCGCGGCGGTTAAAGCAGATGGCACACCGGTACCCGCAGCCGTTCTTCCTATTAAAGTTGCCGTGCCGATATTTTGGATTTTGGCCATCGTCACCGCCTGATTATTTATAGACCATGCGTCTCCAGCTACAGTTATAGGGCCTTTATTTCCATCGGCTAATCCTGTTGGCACACTCCAAGTCCCATCATCTTCTAAGTACCTTCCACTAGCAGTAGATGGCGCAGGAACTAACCCTTTTAGCGATGTGGTAAAGTTGTTTAACATGGCCGTTGCCTGTGTTCCTGTTAATTGTTCAGCAACACCAGTTCCGGCCGTAGTACGACCTAAAAACCTTGCCGTTGTTACGTCTTGAATTTTAGCGAGGGTAACCGCCGCGTTGTTAATCTTTGCAGTAGTAACGGCATTGTTATCAATAGTCCATGCTGTGCCCGATCCGGTTACCGTTATATCTCCTTTATCCCCGTCGGTCAAATCCCCGCCACCACCACCTCCGGCACCCCATGATGGAAGTCCCCCAGCAACAGTAAGTACTTGCCCCGTTGTTCCTATGCCCAAACGAGTAAGATTGCCGGACGAATTTCTATAAAATAAATCGCCTGTTGCGTCGCTGCCTAAATCCAATTTTGCATATTTCACTCCGGAAGCCGTTCCTAATTGAAGTATTCGCGATGCCGCATTTGTTTCAACTAAAAATGCTGTATTGGTTGCGCCGCTGCCGGTTACTACTAAGTTAGCGTTGATAGAATTTTGCTTATTAATACCGACCCCAGATTGACGAACGGTAACCCATTGGTTTGTGCCTGAAGATAAACGAACCGGCCCTAGATTATTGGTAACCTCAGTTCCCCAATGCGCGTCGGTGCCAGATTGCCCCTGAATAACAAGGCCATATGGTTTTGTAGGGTGGTTTTCTGTATACTGTGTAATGTTTCCTGTATTGGTGCCTGTTTGTACATAAATAGAAGACGTAGCCGCAGCCGCTGAACTGTTATTACTTACAGTCAACGGAATGCCGCCAGCGGTTGTATTATGCGCAACGTTTAGCCTTCCGGAAAAGCTGGTAGGCTGCCCCACATTTAATTTAGCGTTGGCAAAATCCCATTCCATGTTTGGATCTACATTTACTTCGCTTGTATTGTCCGTGAATAAAACGCGGCCGGGTGTTTTATTAGGCAAAATTAAAGCGCCTGTAAAACTTTTATTCCCCGCAAAAGTTTGACCTGCGGTACTTACAAAACCAGGAACGGAAGCACTTGCCTTTTGACCATTTGCATAATCTATGGCAATATTTCCAGAAACAGCATTGAAATCATTTGTTTCAAAAGAAGCGGCGCCCTTCGTTGTAGCGTCGGCCGCTGCGTTTTGTATTCCTATATTTCCCGCTGTTGTTATAGTTCCCCCAGTCAACGGGGATACAGCAGTAACGGAAGTTACTGTGCCGCTTCCGCTGCCCCCTCCGCCTGGAATTGCCCGCCATGTTCCGTCTCCTGACACATAGTCCGTAGCATTAGGCGCAGCAATGCCTTTAAGTTTTAGCGTGCCTGCATTAATATTTATATCGTTAGTAGCCTGCAAAGTTATCGCATCTCCTGCATTCAACGCTTGCAATAGAATGCCGGAAGCGTCCATTACTACCGTTACATTTTGCCCCGTCACAGAGTGTGTTATGGACGAAGCATTAATGGCATATTGATTTAAAGCATTAAATGCGAAATTAAAATTAGCTGCATTCCATGTAAAATTAGAAGGCAATGGATTGGGAAATCCGTCCATTGCTCCGTTACATACAAGCCACGTATCTGTGGCCTTTTTAATAAGCACAACTGGGGCGTCTTGTGCGGTTGTAAAGAATCCACTGTTATTTTCGAAATGCACTCCCAATGCCCCTGTAAAAGTGAGCACGCCCGTTGAATCTTGGAATACAGTAATGACAGTGCCAATTGGAAAAGCAACTGACGCATTAGTGGGCACCGTCAATGTCTGTGCCGTCGGTCGACGCATTAAAACGGCTTTTGTATCCTTATCTTCTAATTGAAGAGTATATGCAGACCCTGTCTGAATATTAAGTGCATATTTTTCATCCGCCTTTAAATTCAACGCTCCCTGCAAATCCGTTTGGTCCGGTAGCGTTCCTGTAATGCTGCCCCATGTTCCGCCGCCCCCACCGGTCCCGCTACGGCCATTAAATATATACCATCTGTTTGTGCCTTTCTTTACGGCAACAACTGGAGCGTCTTGCTCTGTGGTGTACCCTCCGGAAGCACTTTCTAAAATCACATCTACTGACTGCGGAACAATAGTAAGGGCGCCGGTGGAATCCTGAACAATGGTTACCGCAGCGCCCACGGGAAATGATTGCGCAGCATTTGTAGGAATAACCAAAGTCTGAGAACCTGTAGACCGCATTAATACAGCTTTCATATTCGTATCCGAAGTCTGCATGGTATACGACGATCCAGTCTGGACATTGAATGCATAATGAGCATTGCCTTTATTGTTCAAGGCAGATTGCAAATCTGTCTGGTCTGATAATGTGCCGGTAATTTCCCCCCATACGCCATCACCTCCACCTTCGCCCGCAGGCGGTGGCCCATTAAATACATACCATCTATTTGCAGCTTTCTTAACCAATTTCACAGGTAAATCCCGCAGTCCATTGTACGTGCCGGTATTATTTTCAAACACAACGCCCCCGGCATTGCTTATAGTAAGAATGCCTGTTGAATCCTGGACAACTGTTATTACCGTTCCAACTGGAAAAGCAACGGAAGCATCCGCGGGTACTGTTAGTGTCTGATTACTTGCACTTCGCATTAACACAGCCTTCGTATCTTTATCAGACAGCACTAAAGTATATGAAGATCCAGTCTGAGTGTTATATGTAAGTGCTTTATTTCCTTTGCTGTCCAAAGCGTTTTGCAAATCTGTTTGGTTCGACAAGGTTCCTATAATTCCACCCCATATAGCATCGCCGCTTTCACTTCCCCCGCCGCTGCACGCAAGCCATGTGTTTGTAGCTTTCTTTAGCAATACAACCGGAACGTCTTGTGCTGTGAAAATTGCCGATGCGCTTTCTATTTCAACCCCCGAACCTTTAGCTATAGTAAGCGCTCCGGTCGAATCCTGAAATACTGTGATTAAAGTACCAATGGGAAAAGCCACAGAACTATTCGGCGGCACAGTTAATGTTTGGGCAGACGCACTTCGCATTAACACTGCTTTTGTATCCCTATCGGACATTTGCAAAGTATAATTTGACGTCTGGGTATTAATGCTTACAGCCCTATTAGCTTTATCACTCAGCGCACTTTGCAAATCTGTTTGATTGTTAATATCGCCAGTAAGAATGCCCCATACTAAATTATTAGATACGGCTCCGCTTACTCTAAACTCTGTGCCATCGTAATGTAGCACGTACACACCGCCAGCGGCTAAGTCACCAATGGCCAAAGCACTGCCTGCATTATTCTTTACAGGCTTTGCGCCCATGCTGTTTATATTCAGCGTGACCGTACTTAATGTGTTGGCGTTGGTAAACTTTAAAAATACGGTCAGGCCATTTTTATACTCCGTTATAGAAGTACTGGCGGTCAAAGTGTACGTATTCGTTCCGGAAGCTGTCAGATTATTCAGTACCGATTGCTTACCATAATTCAAAATATCCAATGCGGCGCCGACTCCAGCAGGTGTAAGCGGGCGTGTACGCAAACCATCAATAGCCGTCTTTGTTTCTGTCTCGGTTTGTTGTGCCAGAGAAAAGAATGGCAGCAACAAAAACAATAGTTGAAATATTCGCTTCATAATGATTTTATATAAACCTCCATTTAGTTCCATTCTGTCCAGGGTTATCTTCTATTGCTATGAGTATGGACCCCGTGGGCACAGTTTCCGGACCGACGCCATAGCCAAAATCAACTTCCCCGGATGCCGACACACGCCATGTGTTGTACGCTTTTATAGCTGGGAAGTCCGCCGGATCGGGAAAATTATCATCAGACATATCGAACTCCCCCCTATTAATCCACGACCCGGTTATTTCTACACTTGCACTTCCTGCGGCCGATGCAATTAATTTATAACTGCTGATAAGATCGCGCAGGCCGCCAATGTAAAGAAATAGGCCAAATCCTACTGTTTCTGTCACGTCGGCCGCATTACCTACATATGCAAATTGGTACGGCTCTATATCCACATTTGCCAGCATCCCGACCACATCGGCATAAGGTTTTACCGCGTCTTTTGAAACATTGAGACTGGAAAGAAAAGAAGCAATAGGAATATAGAAGGCCTCTTTAGTCACCGGGTTAGCGATGGCCAAATAAAATGCCGGATTAAAAGATGCCGGATCTAAATCTGGAATTGTTTTTCCCTGTGCCATCTTTTATTTTTATTTATCGTCCGACTCTAATTTTGTAGGTTCGTTCTCCGTCCCTTCACGCTGGTCTAATCTACGACTTCGTTTAATCATAGTGCTTTTTAAATCTTTGCCATATCTGCTGAAAATAGAATTAATTAGCGAGGCACCGCCAAACGAAAGAGAACCAATGGTCAACAAAGTTAAAGCCTCGTTGTTTCTAACAGCGGTAAAAACAGCATCAATGAAAAATACCACAAGTACCATCGCAACAAAATTCATAGCAATAGCCGCAATTTCTTTGTCAAAATATGTCTTATAGGAGAACGGCACGCCTATGGACTGGGACGTTTTTATGCTCGTGTCCAAATCTTTAAAAGAGGCCATCAACCAAGACAAAATGGCAACTGCGATGCATTTCACGTAAAGCATCGTTTCATTGACAAACAAGTTCTGCACAACTTCTAAACTATCCTTCATTTTAGGTATCTTTTACTGACCAAATTTTAAATTTTTAAGGCAAATTTTTTAACATTTAAAAATTTTTATTATTAAGTAGTTTGTGATATAGTAATCATAACAGAGTCGCTCGGATCATTGATATTTTGAAAAGTTATAACCGAAAATCTATTCGGCACATACGGCGGTTTTGCCATTACCGTAACCTGAAATACATTTGTAGGGCCAAATTGAATGGCTTTATGGTACACTAAGTAATCATTCAAAGTTCCGCTATCCCCGGAATTTGGGCCCCCTGCCTGCCATTGTGTGTTTTCGGCGCAAAGTATTTCAACCACATAAGTTTGATTCTGTTCTGTATTGGCCGGGCCATGAATAACTATATTCGGGAAAGCATTGAACATCTTTTTATTTGTGGCCTGCTGTACAGAAATGTCCTTAAACACCAATGGGTTCCCAATTAAAAAGATGCGCACTGTTGCCGTACGTACCGTTGATGTATCATTCAATGAAGGCGAAGCAATGCGTATTGTATCTCCGTCAACCTCCGATACATCAAAAGAAAATGAACCGCTTTCACTAATCCCCCACGGACCGCTGGCCTGAATGTCAATATCTTCAAAGCTGCCGGCAGAAGATGGAAGTACAATTAAAGTCTTAGAAACCTCTAAGTAATCAGGAATGCTTTCATCCATTGCCTGTTGAAAATATATTTCAGCACTTAATGAAACGCCTTCCACGACGGCGGTCAATGTTGCCTCTCTTGCAGGGCCACTATTCGGAGCAATGGTAAATGCGATAGTATCTCCATCTACTAACACTTCCTTATCCGCTGTAATCCAGGGCGGCAGTCCGGCCAATAAAAATGAAAAGCCAAAATTTGTTTTAAACAGCGCCACTATGGAGTCTCCTTCATAAAGAATATCTGCAAAAGAATCTGGAATAAATTCCGCTGTTAAATTTTCTTCAAACTTGGTTGAAAAGATGGTCCGGTCATTTATTTGTCTCAACTGCACAGTAAGGCTGCCTATATCGCGAGTGCCCATTGCGGCATAATCGCCCATATTTTCAATTTCCCATTGGTAGCCATTTATAAATTTTGTGTCATGCGAAAAAATGACCGCCAATTTATCTGCCAACCACCCCGGAATTTCAAATGCGGTAAATTCTAATTGTCGATACGGAACGGCGCGCAATATTCTTTGTCTTCCTGTGTCATCCTGATCAGCTTCTAAATCTGCGGACATAATATATTTATAGAAATCCGCTGGAAATCTTAATACTCCCAGCCATCCATTTTCATATACGCATCCCCATTTGTCTTCAAAGTCATACGTCCCGTTATGTCTGTAATGCAGGGCTTGAGTATCCTCATGCACTTCTTTCACATAAACAGGCTCACTAATGAAGGTATGGTCAAAAGTACCGTTGCCAAAATCAGTCAGGATAAAATAGATGCCCTCAGGAAGCAGACTTAAATCAATCAACTGCTGGTATAAATCCGAATCTTTTTTATTGTATGTGATTTCCGCTAAACCATCCTGCGGGTTAAGCAATGATTGCTGCACGGATAATTTATACCCAGCCACCCCCAAATCAGTATGCCACGCTCTTGATACAATAACGGCCTGACGAAATACGTCACCTTCCATTTTGTATCTTACAACGTCATCAACTTGTGCGTTGATAGAGGGAAAAACACCATTGTATTCTACTTCGTTGTTTGGGATTAAAAAATCTTCGTCCAGATAGTCATAGCCCCCCTCAAAATATAAAAACAAATGGCCGTCTACACTCGCAAATCTTGCATCAACCCGATACTTAAGACTGCGGTATTGACGCAATAAAGATGGTGTTACGAATGCTCCCGGTTCGACCATTCCCGTGAACATATTATATATCTGCCCTTCGCAGTCCGATATTCTAATGCGGCTTTTTGCGTAATTGGTTAAAAATTGTTGGCGTATTTTATCTTTGTTTTCAAATTTTTGCAGGTAGTCATAATGTATATAATTCGCAGCCGATCTTTTCTCGTTGTATCGCTGCTGGTCAAATGGCATGCGCTCATTTCCCGCACTGCTTTCCAGAGTGTTTTTTAGTTGATTGGCTATGGGAAAACTTATTTCAAATTTGACTGCCATTATTCTTTATACTTTATAAGTTGCTCAAACCTGACCGCCATTATTTTTATATTTTATAAACTGCTTATCGCCGTCTTTGTACTTTATGTAAGCCCCTTCTTCCGACTTCCACATTAAATATGGCCCATCGTCTATATCCGGATCAACTAATGGAGGGGATGAACGCGTGCCCAAAAATTTCCATGTTGCCATTGCCTTTTCTTTTTCGGCATTTACTTCTAATAGCAAATCATAGAATTGTTCTCCTTCGTTTTCATAGGCTATAACACCCAATGGTCTGCGAAGAATATCAAACAGCATATCTAAGGTAAACTGCGCATTACCGCTTCTTTCCTCTGGAATAAAGTACGCTTTATTACTTAATGATAAATCTTCCCCATCATTCGTAGTGCCTAAAAACGTGGTCAGCTTCAAAGCCGTATTTTTATCCTTGCTTTGAAAAAAATACATTTTTGTTTTACGGTGCAAAGGGACGTTAAGAAATTTACCATTGCGTATCATATTCTGGCCTACAGCAATATCCAAATTATACGCTGTTTCTGGATTAAATATTCCTTCTACCAACAATACATCTTCAACGGTTTTAGTCACCAATCCATTTTCTGTTGGTTTGCAACATATAAAAAATATTTTGCTGTCATAACGAGTGTCGGCAGTCCCCGTGTTTATAACCGAGGCCCGTCGAGCGAATTCAATTCCGTACCCATCGCCATAAAATTTACTCACTAAATCCCATTCTTGCTTTACTGCTCTTAGGCTGTTGCTATATTGGTAAGTAGTGTTGAATTCGTCCCGGCCATTATTTTCCTCATATTCTTGTATTGGGTAACCTGCTTTCACACTATTAAACAAATAATCCCGCGCAGGCATCAATAAGAAATTATCAATGGCCCCAATATCAGTTGCAAGTTGATTGGTTATAAGTTTATCCAACGGTTCAATACGCACACCCTTTTCAGTGAACACTGCGCCTAAACAAAATAGGCAGCTATAACTTTGGAAAGCCTTCCTGAAAGAAGTTGTTAATTGTATGTCGGCAGTTACACCTCGCAAAAATTCTCCCTTAGTTAAAGCCACATAAGCTCCGGGACCATCTATTGCATAACCTACGTCGGTGCGTCCGAAAAATTCACTTTCAAAAATACCGCCGTTTATTTGTTTTACGAGGTTGGTGAATAGTTCAAATGGGAGTACCACATTGTGAGTAGTTGGGGACAAAGCACTATCCTGCACTATAGTGATACTTACCTTTTCATAAGTATGCACAACAAAATCCCGTTCCGTATCGACGTACACTATAGTTGAACCACTGCCAAAGCGCATTAATTGCTCACAAGAAAACACAACATACTCTCCTGGATTTAATGCTGTTGTTAAATCCACAATATGGTTAAAAACTCCGAAGGCCATTATATTATCAGGGGTCTCCCATAAAGTATCAACAACAACGTTTTCCGCATTAAGTTTCCGGATAATAAGACGCCATCCCGGTTTATTAAATCCCCCTATATTCTCAAAATACCCTTGTGCAGCAGTATGCTTTAAATCTAGATGCACGTTAAAAATTTGTGCGTCAGGAAGTCTGTTTACAATTATCGCACACTCCCTTCTTTTTAACTCCTCCGGCATTTCTGAAACAGCCACAGCGGACGTCACTGAGTCTGTCCCTGCACCTATCTGCACATTAGGGTTGCCGTTGTATTCCGAAACATAAGGCACTATGTGATGGTATTTATAAGGCTCGTCACTGGGTGGTGGTTCTTTAAACTTGCTGTTGAAATTTATTTTAAATCCCTGAAAACTGCAAGGCTTCCGTTCTGCCGGAGAAATGGGCAATCTATCTAAAGATATGGTGTTAAAAATATTCAACTCTATATCTTCCCGATTGGTAAAATCCTGAATGGCCGCAGATTGCAGAATATCACATTTATACAACTTCAATTTTCGATCCTCCTGCGCTGCTTCCTGATTTAACTTCCCGCGCATTATAAATTGGTCTCTATAATAGATCATTATCTGAATATCAGCGTCTACTCCATACAATAATCTTTTACGCTGTAACCATTTGAATGATTCTCCGACAAATTGAAATTCTACGCTAACTGTTTTTAACATGCCAAAGTAAACTCGGTCCCGAAGCACATTAAACTTTGTAGCACTCCAATTACGCGGCGCTTCTTTCAGTTCCAGAACTTCAGAATCTTGCGTGCAGGCTAATATGATAGTGTATTGCTTCACTGTGCCTTATTGAATATTTCGCCATCTATTTAATTGCTTCACTCTTGTATTGTATTGCACATAGCCAATGCGTTGGCCATCTTGTGCCCAAGGTTCTTTCTTACCTTCCAGACTTTTACGTATCCTTACTAATTCCGCGTTATCTTTACTGCTATACTGCACCCCCCCATTATTTGCCGAAGATAAACCGGCCATTGCCAACATTCGCAAGGTTGTTTTGTGGTCATAAATATTTGTGCCTTTGGGCATGTTATACAATGCTGCCTTGTTGCCAGTAAGAGACCACTGGCCGTTACTTTCTGCTAATTCTATACCCCGTTCCCCTGCGATAATTGCACCGCCTTCAAAATTCCTTATGCCTTTTTCAGCAGCGGGAATAGAAACCTTTTTTAGACTTGCAATTTGTGTTGCAATCAACGCTCCATATACTGCGGCCAATGCAGCCCCGACAAATGGACCCGCACCAAACGCACTAACGACCGCCTGTATACCGGCTGCTATAGTCTTTGCAAGAGTCACGCCCTTTTCAAAAATAGCCTGATTGCGTATAGCCTTTGCCCTCTTTTTCTCCAATGCCTCCGTTCGTGCTGCCGATTGCTCCGCCAGCATGGCCATGCGCTGCTCGCTTGCTGTTTTTAATTCATCTCTCTGCTGTTGCGTCAAAGTTTCATCTTCCAATTGTTTTTTCAGCCTATCGCTCTCAACCTCTTGCCTTTGTTTAAGCCCCTCTTCTTCAGCGGCAATCATCGCTTCAAATTTTTCCGTTCGCTGCGCAAACATTTCCCCCACGGCTTCAATACCAACCGCTTCCGTCTCTGCCCATCCTTGCTTACGCTTCATTGCGTTCTCCTCTGCTTTTTGTGCGGCCTTTCTACGTTCCTCCTCTTTCTTTGCAAAGTCTTCCTGACTTTTATTGAGGCGGTCTAAAAAGTTCTTTTGTAGCCCTTCCGTAGTATCAAAAGACTTTTTAAACTCCTTAGCAAAATTCATTTCTGGAATTTCGCCGCCGCTGAGTTTTGATGCGCGGCCTAAATACTCCATTTTGATTTCCAGTAATTTTTGCTGATATTTTTCTTCGGCCGTTATGACTTCCGAATCAGTTAAATCTTTTTGCTGCAATATGGTATCCCGTTCCAGCTTTGCAAGTTCAGACCGCTTTTCATACATCAAGATAGCAGCTTGCAGTCTGTTGCTGAACCCATTGCTTTCTTCGTCAAAGATTCCCTTATTAGAATCTATAATTACACCTAGACGAAACGCCTGCAATTCTATCAGAGCATTACGTTCTTTTAAAGCCGCTTCTTCAGCCGCCTTTGCTTTTGCCTCGGCCGCCTTTTTTGCTTCGTCTGCTTCACGGCTTCGTGCCACAATAGCATCATCAGAGGCGTCTTCTAAATTTTTTAAATTTTCTTCCCTATCTTTTTTCTCGTCGTCCGATAACACGCTGATTTTATTATAATTCTCTTCAGCAACTTTGTAAGCCTGTTCCATTGCGTCGGCTTTTTGCTTTTCTAATTCCGTGGTTGATTTACCAGCCGCAGAGGCAACTTTTATTTGCCTGTCATAGTATCTTTCTACCATTTCGGCCTGTTTGCGCGCTGCTTCAATAGTATCTTTTGCGGCCTGATCGGCAACGAATGACGTTCCTATCAATGCATCACTCAACTGCATTGCTTTGTCCACTACAAAGTCTAACACCTTGCCCATGAGGTCAAAGGCATCGGATAAAAATTTCACCTTGTCCTTAAGAGCATTGATAGCAAGACCAATGGAAACTACGACCGCTACTACCAAGAAAATAGGATTGGTCAATAAGGCTTTGCCAAAGGCTATGAATGCCTTTGACATGCCCCCCATTCCGTTTATTACATTTCTGAAATTCAGCCCGTTTAAAGATGTGGCCATTGTATTCAAGCCGGTCTGCACGCCTTTAAAATCCAGTGCGGTTAAACGATCAGTAAGCAA